>Ga0209614_1000386_pt1 | contig 40046 bp, 26 predicted proteins | sample BlaSprsedimmetaG_FD_185484 | JGI IMG/M metagenome (GOLD analysis project Ga0209614, IMG submission 185484) | Hot spring sediment bacterial and archeal communities from California, USA to study Microbial Dark Matter (Phase II) - Blank Spring... ...
GGCGGTCCGTTCCGTCGCGTTGCAGCCCGCAGGTGTGATTTCAGAAGATGTTAAGAGGATGTGCCGTTCAATGGTGATTCTGTCTGGAGAAATATAGGAGAATACAGAAAAGAAGTCAAGAATTATTTTTCAATGATATCCTGGACATAGGTATCCAGGATTTTCATGGGAAAAAGAGACCCCCTAATCATCAAGACCCGGAAAAACCGCACGGGCTGCGGGAATCGGATTCCCCGCTTCGCCCGGAATGACAAGGTGGGGCTCAATCCGCCATGGATGGTTGCCGGGCGATCATAGATGATTTATCCTGATCGATCCCGCGAATCGGAAGAATTGATTCCCCCCTGTTTTCCGCTTGACATTGCGCATATTTTTAATTATTATTTGCTTACATTTATCCCAGGTCAAACAGAACGGATCGCGCAGAGGGGAGGCGTGAGACGCGGTCTTTTTTAGAGCACCGATCGCCCGGGATATCCATCCCGGGCGTGGAATGAATGGGATATCCATCCCGAAATGCAGAGCGGCATGACCTGTCCTTCTCCTGAGAAGAGAGGGGCTCTCGTCCAACCAAAACCCGGGACTACCCGATCCATTTTCCGCTGATTTTGGAGAAGACCATGAAAACGCTCACATCGTTCTACCTGTTGAATGCGACATTCCTCATCCTGCATGAAATCGAATCCGCGTATGAGAAAGAATGGGAAATCCTCAAATTGCCCGGGAAGGTCACCGGATTTCTCCTGATGCATATTCCGATTGTGCTGATATTACTGTATGGTCTGTTGGAAATCGAAAAACAAACCAGGGCCGGTTTTGCGATCGGAATCCTCACCGGAATCGGAGGACTGATTCCTTTTCTCGTCCACAAGATCGTCGTCAGGAGAAAGGGACATTTTCATCACTGGATTTCAGATTTCATCCTCTATGCCAATGTCATCACCGGAGTCGTGGTCGCCATGCTGTCCGTACGCTCCATCGCCTGACAGCGCGGGTATCTGTCGATCGTCCCGCGCCGCATTTTCCCCTTCGCGAACGCCACGGTGAAAGCGTCATTTACGGCTGGTTCATTTCTTCCCGGGGAATGAAACGGATGCGCCTGGTGTCAAACAGTCGGTAAACGGTTTCGACTAAGGATCGGAAAATGCTTGGGAGACAACCCTGTTGACTTGACTCCGGATCTCGTGGCCATCGGGAAAGGAGTGGGGAACGGCGGCGGATCCGGGAAAGATCCGGACCGGAGGGCATCCACGCCGTATCCGAACAATAACAACCTAACCCAAAGGAGGAATTTATGAACCGGACGCAAACAAAAACATGGCTGCTTCTCATGGCATTCTCCCTGCCGGTTGCAGCCCAAACCTCGAATGACATGCCGTTCACCAAAGATTCGAGAGCCGTTCAGTTTCAGATCGGCGGAGACTTCACCCTCGGTTCTTTCCAGGGAGCCGCATTCTCCTACAAACATCACCGTCAGCCTTCCGCCGCATATCGCGCGGGGATCTATATTTACCTGAATGATACAAATACAGAGATGAACCAATGGACTCCCGGGATCCGAAAAACAACAGATGACCAGGTCTTCCTGAACGCAGAATTGAACGTACAGGCTGTCTGGTATGCAGAGAATACAAGGGGTGTCCTGTTCTACTACGGGACCGGACCGTTTCTCGGTTTTGGCAGGTATCGTGAAAAGAACAAAGTGATTGCTCCCCTTATAGCCTGTCCGCAATCGGAATCGACGGCGGATCGGGAAAGAACGTCGTGGTCTCTGGGTCTGACGGGTTTGGCCGGCGTGGAGTGGTTTGTATCCAAATCGATCTCTCTGCACGCAGAGTACGGTATCAGTCTGGGGTATTCCTCGATGAAGGAAGAAACCGAAACCGCAAACCCGGGAACGGGGAGCCGGTCCAACTCGGATGTCACGTCGACTTCCTGGCAGTTGAGAAGTCAAGGCGTGCGTTTTGGTTTGAGTGTGTATTTCCGATGATACGCGCCCGTGACGCCGGACCGTCCGGTCATACCCGATCCAATCGATCGTCCCGCGCCGCGCCGCATTTTCCCCTTCGCGATCGTCACGGTGAAAGCGTCATCCGTGCGGGGGCGTCTCGTTCCCGTTCCTGATCCTTTGGACGGGAAATTGGTCCGGCGTTGCAACAATCCGTGCCTTTCAATCGTACATCCTTTCGGATTCCATTCGTCGCGAATCGCCGGGAAGCGGCCCGCGAATTTCCCGTTCCCCGAAACAGCATGAAAACGGAATACACAGAAAGGACGAAACCATGCATCGGATATCCCCCCGAATCCTGCTGACGGCGGTCCTGTTCGTCCTTTGGACGATCCGGCCCCTGATTGCCCGGGACCTTCCGGTTCCGCAGACCACCCTGGCCGGCGCCTGGGAAGGCATTCTCACCGCGGGGCAGACCTCCCTGAGGGCGGTATTCCATTTCACCGAACGGGAAGGAGGCGGATACCAGGCCACTTTCGACAGCCCCGACCAGGGTGCATTTGGAATTCCGACAGATACCGTCATCGTGCAGGGCAACACCATCCAGGTGCTCCTGAAAGCCATTGCCGGGCGTTACATCGGGACCCGTGAAGCCGGCGCAGACAGCATCGCCGGTGCCTGGAATCAGGGCGGACAGTCATTTCCCCTCGTCCTCAGACCCCGGATTCAGCCCCCGGAACCTCCGAAACGTCCGCAGGAACCGAAGCCACCCTTCCCGTACAGAGAGGAAGAGGTGAGCTTCGCCAATCCGAAAGCAGGGATCCTTCTCGCGGGCACCTTCACGGTTCCTTCAGGCAAGGGACCTTTCCCGGCCGTCGTGTTGATCAGCGGGTCGGGGCCCCAGGACCGGGACGAAACCGTGTTCGGACACAGGCCGTTTCTCGTCCTCTCCGACGATCTGACCCGCCGGGGTTTTGCCGTGCTCCGGTACGACGACCGGGGTGTCGGCCAATCCTCCGGGATCTTCGATAAGGCGACGTCGCGCGATTTCGCGGACGACGCGGCGGCCGCGGTCGATTTCCTCAAGACGAGAAAAGAGGTGCGCAAAAAAAAGATCGGTCTCATCGGCCACAGCGAAGGCGGATTGATCGCGACGATGCTGGCGGCGGAGTCGAAGGATATCGCCTTGGTCGTCCTGATGGCCGGGCCCGGCGTGCCGGGGGACGAACTCCTTCACAGGCAATCGGCCCTGATCGCCCTGGCGGCGGGAGCCACCGGGGAAGAGGTCCGGAAAGAGGAAACCCGGCGCCGGGCGCTCTTTGAAGTCCTGAAGTCCGTTCAAGATTCGGCCGCGGTGGAAGAACGGATGAGGGCCATCCTCGCGGCCGAAATGGATTCCGCCCTGATCCAAGATTCTCAGGCGGCGGAAGCCACAATCAACCGGCCGGTCCGCATGATGAATACCTTGTGGTTCAAATACTTTCTCACCTACGATCCGCGGCCTGATCTGAAAAAAGTCCGCTGTCCGGTGCTGGCCCTCGTCGGCGAGAAGGACCTCCAGGTCTGTCCCCGGCAGAATCTCCCGGAAATCGAGGCGGCCTTGCGCGCGGGGAGGAACAGGGATTTTACCGTCCGGGAACTCCCCGGACTCAATCACCTTTTCCAGACTTCAGAGACGGGCGTCCCGGCGGATTACGGCAAAATCGAGGAGACGATATCTCCGGCCGCGCTCCGCCTGATCGGAGACTGGATGGAACAGAAGTCCCGCCGCTAACCGGAACATCACGAAGGTCCTTGATTCCAAGCGTCGTTCTTCCTATCTTTTGGATGCGCACGGGGTCTCCTGCGACGCCGGTGAATCCAAGAGACACGATCAGATCCCGGGATATCCCATGCTTATCACTCTGCCCGGTGTCACGGGATCATTATCATGGAGGAATCATGAAACCCATAAACAAGTCAGAACCGGTCATTACTTTTTACGGACGGCGAACCGTTTTCACGCTGGGCATTCTCACGGTATTCGGGATTCTGTTTCCCGTATCCGGGCAGGCGTTGGAGGCGGGCGAAGAAAATCTCAGGGAACGCCTTTCACTCAACGAAGGCTGGCGCTTCATGAAATACGGTTCGGCGGAAGAGGCCGACCGGCTGATCTATGATATCCGCCCGGAGGTAGCCGACCGCCGGGATGACAAGGTCGCGGACGCGAAGCCGACGGAAGCGGTGGCGGTCGAGGCGGTGCAGGAGGTGTTGAAGCCGTGGATTCTGCCCACGGCCAACCGATTCATCCGGAATCCGGCGAAGCGTCATGTCCGTCCCGAAGGGAATCCGGGGAAAGATTTCCCCTTTGTCCAATACGGATTCGACGACAGCGCGTGGGAAACGGTGAATCTGCCGCACGATTGGGGCATCGGAGGCCCCTTTTTGGAGGGCTGGGACGCCGAGGTCGGGGGAGGAATGGGCCGGCTGGCCAGCCATGGTGTGGCGTGGTACCGCCGGAAACTCGACATTCCCGGATCCGCCGCCGGCAAATCCATTTTCCTCGATGTGGACGGCGCCATGTCCTATGCCATGGTCTGGCTGAACGGCTGTCTCGTCGGCGGATGGCCGTACGGATACAATTCATGGCGGCTGGACCTGACGCCCCATATCGTCCCGGGCGGAGAGAATCAGCTTGCGATCCGTTTGGACAACCCGCCCAGTTCCGCGCGATGGTATCCGGGCGGGGGGATTTATCGTCCTGTCTGGTTGATTCAGACCGGCCCCGTCCATGTCGGGCAATGGGGAACCTTTATCCGGACCCGCGATATATCCCGGACATCCGCGACGCTCGACATCACGATCACCGTCGACAACGATTCGGAGACCGGCCGGGCCGTCGAGGTGATCACACGGGTCTATACGCTCGACGAACGACTCAAGAAATCCGGTGATGCGGTCGCCGCTCTCCCGGCCCTGCAACTGACGGTTCCCGCACGGGGGAGCGCCGATGTGTCCGGTTCGGTCGTGTTGAGAGATCCGAAGCTTTGGGGACCGCCGCCGACACAGAAACCGAACCTGTACGAGGCGGTGACCGTGCTGTATGTCGACGGCAGTCCGGCGGACCGATACACGACGCGGTTCGGGGTTCGTTCGCTGGATTTCGATCCCGAAAGAGGGATCCTCGTGAACGGAGAACACATTCCGATCCGGGGTGTCAACCAGCACCATGACCTGGGCGCGCTGGGCGCCGCGTTCAATACCCGGGCGGCCGAACGTCAGCTGGAGATTTTGCGCGAGATGGGCTGCAATGCCGTGCGCACGGCGCACAATCCGCCCGCGCCGGAATTGCTGGAATTGACGGACCGCATGGGATTTCTCGTCGTGGATGAAATCTTCGACGTGTGGGAAAGGAAGAAGACCCCCCTCGATTTTCATCTGATATTCCCCGAGTGGCATGAGCCGGATACGCGGGCCTTTATCCGCCGCGACCGGAATTGTCCCTCGGTCATCCTGTGGAGTTTCGGCAACGAGGTCGGAGAACAATACACCGAAGAAGCGGGTGCGGCCCTGGGCAGGAGATTGCACGAGATGGTCAAAGAAGAAGATCCGACCCGGCCGACCACGGCCGCCATGAATTGGGCCAAACCGGGCATGCCCTTTCCTGAAATCATGGATGTGATCAGCCTGAATTACCAGGGCGAGGGAATCCGGGATGCGTCGGCGTATTCCCATCTCCGGGGTATCCGGACCTCGCCGCTCTATCCCGCTTTTCATGAGAAATTTCCGGAGAAGGTGATTTTCAGCAGCGAGACGGCTTCCGCGCTGAGCACCCGGGGAACCTATCTGTTTCCCGTTTTCGACGGCGTGAGTGCGCCGGTCGAAGACGGCTCGGGCGGTGACCCGGAGACGCAATCTGTCAGCGCCTATGAATTGTATACGGCCCCCTTCGGTTCCTCGGCCGACAAGGTGTTCGCCTCCCTGGACCGGCATCCGTATGTCGCCGGGGAATTCGTGTGGACGGGCTGGGACTATCTGGGCGAACCGACCCCCTATTATCTCAGCCGGAGTTCCTATTCGGGGATCATCGATCTGGCCGGCTTCAAGAAAGACCGGTTTTACCTATATCAGTCCCGTTGGCGTCCGGATCTGCCTCTGGTTCATATCCTGCCGCACTGGAACTGGCCGGAACGGATCGGCGAGGTCACACCGGTCCATGTCTTCACCTCCGGCGATGAGGCGGAACTCTTCCTGAACGGGCAATCTCTCGGGAGAAAGAAAAAAGGACGGTACGCATACCGGTTGCGCTGGGACGATGTGAAATACGAACCCGGCGAACTCCGGGCCGTTGCCTATAGAAAGGGGAAAGTCTGGGCGGAAGGCGGCATCCAGACCACGGATGAACCCGTGAAGCTGATCGGGACAGCCGATCGGGGCCCGATCCGTGCAGATGGCCGGGACATATCGTTCATCCAGGTGCGGGTGGCCGACAAAAACGAACGCGTCGTGCCGGATGCGGCCAATCCGATCCGGTTCCGCATCGAGGGACCCGGGGAAATCGTGGCGACGGACAACGGCGATCCTTCCGATATGACGCCCTTCGGTTCGAAAACGCGTCCGGCATTCAACGGGCTCGCCCTGGCCATCGTGCGTTCAGTTGAAGGTGAGACGGGCACGATCCGGGTGACGGCCGAGTCGGACGGGCTGGTGAGCGGTATCGTGGAAATCAGGAGTGAGTGAAGGCCGGCTTGAATGAAAGTACGGTTCGGCATCGGTCCGGATTGGGGGTGACCCTTTATCAAGTGCCATCCCCGGGCAGGACGTAGAGATACCGTTTGATCTTCTTGGTCGGGGTCTTTTCGAAGGGTTCTGTCTGCTCGACCACGGCGTTGATCCGTGACAGGGCCGAGAGTTTGCCGTTGGCGCAGCGTCTGACCGCCTCGAGGCGATCGGCGATGCGTTCCATGATCTGGGTTTCCGACAGCCGGTGGGAGGGGAATTCCTTCTCCAGTTTCTCGTAATCCAGATAGACCCGTGCGACCAGCTTTCCCCCCTGTTCGAAAACGAGGGATTCCTGTACGTCTTCGCAGGCGTTGATCACGGACTCGATCTCTTCGGGGTAGATGTTCTCTCCGTTCGGCCCGATGATCACATTCTTGATCCGGCCTTTGATATACAGATATCCGTCCCCGTCCATCATCCCGAGGTCACCGGTCCTGAACCACCCGTCTTCCGTCAACACTTCGGTCGTGCGTTCCGGATCCTTATAATAACCCCGCATGATATTTTCGCCCCGGACAAAAATCTCTCCGCAGCCGGTTTCGGGATCGGGGTCGTGTATCGTCACCTCCACGTCCGGGAGGGGCGGGCCGGTCGAGCGGTAACGCGTGCGGTCCGGGCTGCATCCGGCCACGAGGGGGGAGGTCTCGGTCAGGCCGTACCCGATCGCATAGGGGAATCCCGCCTCGCGCAGGAAACGTTCGATCTCCGCGGAAAGGGGGGCGCCTCCGATTCCGAAGAAGCGCATTTCACCGCCGAACGCCTCCATCAGTTTGCGTCCGGCCGCGCGGTGCAGTTTCTTTCTCACGCCCTCGATCCGATACAGACGCCTCAGGAGGGCATTCTTCGTGAACTTCGAGAAGACCCGCAGCTTGACGATCTTTTCGATGACCAGGGGCACGCTGAGCATCATGGTCGGCCGGATTTCGCGGAACGCGGGTAGCAAAACGCTCGGCGTCGGGGGGCGTTCCGTATAATAGATACAGGCGCCCTGCATGATGGGGATCAGCATCCCGATCGTGTTCTCATAGGCGTGCGACAGGGGCAGGATCGAAAGGAAGCGGTCGTGTTCCGTGACGTCCTGGATTTTCAGGGTCGCCATCACGTTCGAGACGAGGTTGCGGTGCGTCAGTATGACGCCTTTGGAATGGCCCGTCGTGCCCGACGTGTAGATGATCGAGGCGAGATCGTCTTCTTTCCCCTCCGTGTCGATCCCGGTCATTTGCAGGGCCGCGGCCCTGAGTTTGTCCAGTTCCCGGCCGCCCTGCCGGATCCAGTCTTTCAGATGCTCCTTTTTCGTCCTGTCCGGGAGCAGCTGCAGCGTGTCGAGCAGAATCCGGACGGGTGAGCCGTGGATTTCCAGGCCTTCCAGTTTATCGAAGAGCCTTTCGGAGATGAAAATCGCCCGGACTTCCGCGTGCCGGAGGATGTGGTGGACTTCGGACGTGTGAAAATCCGGGAGGATCGGCACGGCCACGGCCCCGCAGTACGCGATTCCGAAGAAGGCGACGACCCAATTCGGGCTGTTCTCTCCCAGAATCGCGACGCGGTCTCCCCTGCGGACGCCTTCGCGCCGCAGCAGTTCCGCCATGTGCTCCGCCTTGCGGTTCAGCGCGGCATAATTCATGGGTTCGGCGCCGAGGGTCCCGACTGCGGGATTCGTCCCGAAACGCTGCGCGCTCTGTTCCAAAAGCCATCTCAGGGTTCGTGTTTCGGGCTGCGGCGTGATGCGCATATCATTCCTCCTCATGCGGGACGGGACGGCATTTCTCCGGGGATGACGGGGAGAGACGTTCCCTGTGTTTCAGGTATCCTGTCAGCCGGAAGGCGATTTCCTCGAGATCCTTCCGCAGGGCCGACTCGCCGCTCAGCTGAAAGAGGTAGGAGACGCCGGTCCGGGTCAGCCACATCAGAAACAGGAAGAACAGCAGGGGAAAGACGAGGCTGTCGAACAGATACCCCGCGACGATACGCAGGATCCACAGGCTCAGATCCACGGATTTCTGTGTGAGATACTCCGTGATCCGGGCGATCTGTTCCCGGGTCTGTTTCAGCTTCGTGAGCAGCGGCTCTTTTTCCTGTGTTTTATCGGGAAAGAGGTCGGCCCGGAGCCGGACGAGATTTTCTTCGGCCGGATCGAGGACCGGCTTCGTGATCTGTACCGACAACAGACGGCCTCCGGCCACGGAAAGGGGGATCACGACATAGAGTGCCGCGGCGAGGATCACCGCCACAAGACAGGCGTCTTTCAGGATCCGCTTCAGGGTTTTGTAAGCGGGGAGCAGCCAGCCGGTTATTTTCCCGAGGATGATCAAAATCCAGACGGCGGTGAGGAACACGTGACCCGCCAGCGCCGCGGTCTTGAGCAGAAACTGGGTGCCGAGCAATATGGCTGCGCTGGCGAGTACGGCGCGCCAGGCCAGATCCACGAAATCATACGCGGATTGCACGACATCGCCGATCTGGATGCCGAACCCCACGCCGATTTCCGTTCCCTTGACCACGGCGAGTCCGACTTTGACCGCCGACAGCACGCCGAACGTGCCGAGTGACTTCTTGAGGGATTGGTCGAGATATGCGGTGTTGGATTCGGCGAGGCGGCCGAGTCCCGCCCGGTTGAGGACCGCATCCGCGCGGTGCGTCCGGGACAGCAGGGCCATGCAGCCGAGAAGCAGGATGACGGCGATTCTGCGCAGGGTTCGGCTTCCGGAACGAAGGCCGGCGGAAAGACCGTCCCGCTTTTTGATGGATTCCATGGCGTCCCCTCCGGTTATTCCCGGCCGGTTAAAAGGATTCCTGAAAGCCCCTGATAAACATCTCGACGGCCACGGTGGTCAGGATCATGCCCATGAGCCGTTCGATGGCCATGAGTCCGCGTTTGCCGAGGAAACGGCTCAGGCCGCTCGAAAAAAAGAGGATGACGGTACTGGCGAACCAGGCGCAGACGACCGCGAGCAGCCAGTCCGGCCAGCGATGCGGTTCTTTCGCGGTCATCAACAGGACCATGGTCATGGCCGACGGTCCCGCGATCAGGGGGACGGCCATGGGGACGATGAACGGTTCGCCGAGATCCCCGCTCCGGAAGACCTCTTCCGAACCGTGGAAGACCATCTTGACGGCGATCATCAGGAGGATGATGCCTCCGGCGATGCTCAGCGACGAACGCGAAATCTGGAGCAGCGCGAGGATGTAGCGTCCCAGAAACAGGAACACGATAAGGAAACCGAGTCCGAACAGGGTCTCCCGGAAGATAATCCGTTTGTACCGCGAGGGGTGGACTTCCTTCAGGGCCACGAGGAAGAGCGGGATGTTCCCGACCGGATCCAGCACGAGAAACAGAAGCAACGCCGCGGAGACGATGGACATGGATGATTCCTTTTCAGATTCAATGGATCTTAGTCGAATATAGCGATGAATCGGATATCATGCAAGCGACTCCGGACGCTTTCGGGGCTGAGAAGGGGATCGGTTCCATTTTTTTCCTGAAATACCGGTTTACTACGGGCGCTGCGCGGCGTCACGGACGCGCCGGACGGCGGATGGCGTCGAGCGTGTTCAGATAATCCTCGGGCGTGCCGATGTCGTAACGGCGCCCGCGGAGGACGATCCCGAGCACCTGCGCCTGCTTGCGGAGCAGGTCGAGTGCAGAAGTCAGGCCGAATTCTCCGCCGTCACGGATTCCCGCCTCGATCCGGGAGCCCAGAATATCCATGATCTCCGCGGGCAGGATGTATTGTCCGAAGATGGTCAGATATTCATCCGATCGCAGCCCGTCCACGCGGAGATGCGCCTGCGCATAGGTGGGCGCCGGTTTCTCTGTAAATTCCGTGATGGTGTAGAAATCCGTGTCCCCGCTCCGGACCGCGGCCACGGCGCCGCCTTTTCTCAGCGTCTCCTCGTGTGAGATTCCCAGACCGATGACCGGATATCCCGTCTGTTCATAGGCGTCCAATAACTGCCGCGCGCAGGGGATGTCCGTCTCCGACACGTACAGATGATCCCCGAGCAACAGGAGGAAGGGTTCGCCGTCGATCCACGCTTTCGCGCAGTGGACGGCGTGGCCGAATCCTTCCTGCCGGTCCTGATTCAAAAAGGTAATCCGGCGTCCCAGGTCGAGGATCTGCTCCGCCCGTTTCTGATCGGGTTTGGGCAGGCGGTTGAAGTTTTCGATGCGCGGCGGTTTGGTGAAAAAGTCCTCGAAGAGATGCCGGTCCGTTTCATGAACCAGGATGGCGATCTCCTCGATGCCGGCGCCGGCCGCCTCTTCGACCACGGTCAATATCGCGGGGACGGCGCGGCCGTTCCGGTCGATGACCGGGAAAAGCTCTTTCTTGACGGCATTCGAGGCGGGGAAGAGTCCCGTGCCGAATCCCGCGGCCGGAATGACCGCCTTGCGTACCTGACGCCTCGCCCCGATCACGAGTTCGAGACCCGACATGCCGAGATCCGTTTCGATGATGCGGATGACCTCTTTCTGGTCCTCCGCGTTCCGGACCAGCAGCTGCGCCGTCCCGTCTCCCTGTGAGCCGACGCCCTTGCCTCCCAGAATCAGATGCCGGATCGGTTCATAATTCAGCAGCCTGTGGAGCGCGGGGGCGGTGAGCTGGGAGGGGCAGGCGGGACCCAGACGTCGGTCGAATTCTCCCTGGGCCTCGTTCATCAGCGCGCCGAGCCGTTCGGCATCCCCTTCCTGGACGGCTTCGACGGCTTCTCCGGTGATCCGCCAGTTGACCGGGCCGAGATACTCCTGCACGCCCCGCTGCAGGTCGTCGTCCGCGAAGGGATAACAGCGGTTGAGCTTGCTGAGGATTTCACGGGTGTCCTTGCCGGCGTGGAGGTCCACGATCACATAGTGGAGCGCCTTCGGGACTTTCAGTTCGGTCACGTCGATCCGGTCGCCGTCATAGGTCATCGCGACGGGCCGGTTCCCGTAGGCACACCCCTGATCCATGCGACCGCAGCGGGAGGGGGTGGTGATCTCGCCGAGATAGGCGTATTCCATCTCGCCGCGGATCGTCATCTTGAGATCGTAGATCCGGTTGAAGGCGCGGGCTACGAGCACGCAGATGGCGGCGCTCGAGGACAGTCCTTTTTTGATGGGGAGGTCTGTCTTGAAATTGTGGATTTCGAGTCCCTGGACCTGATAATGGGTCAGGATCTGATAGGCGACCCCGGCCGCATAGCTGAAGAATCCGCCTTTTCGGGCTTCCCCGAGCAGGGAGTTGAGATCCATCGGGATTTCATGAGGGCCTTCCTGCGTCCCGTCGTTCAGCGTGGTCGTCAGGATCAATTTGCCGGGATGGGGCCGGACCTCGGCATGGATGCCCTGATTGGTTCCGGTGATGAGGGTGCGGCCCATGGCGAGTTCCGCGTTGATGCGCCGGTAGCCGCCGGCCCAGTCGCTGTGTTCGCCGAAGAGGCAGATGCGTCCGGGGACGAAGAGTTTCAAGGGATACCTCCCAGCTTAACCTGGCTGTTGGTGATGGAGGATCGACAATGGGTCAATCGCCCCAACTGTGCGTGAATACCCGCAGTCTGTCCGGCGCCGGGTTGAACAGACCGGACAAAATGATCCCTTCAAATGATTTATCTGGAAATTGACAAGACTTCATATTTCAACAATCCCGCCGGCACTTCGATCTCCAACACATCGCCGACCCGGTGGCCCAGGAGTCCCTTGCCGACCGGGCTTTCCACAGATAGTTTGTTTTCGAGGAAATCCGCCTCGGCTTCCGAGACGAGCAGATACTCTTCCTCCTCTCCGTTCTTTATGTCCCTGACCCGGACTCTTGCGCCGAGATAGGCTTTGTCTTTGGGAATCTGGGTGTCATCTATGACCCGGGCCACGGTGAGTTTCTCCGTAAGCTCGGCAATTTTGCGCTCGTTCATGGCCTGGACCTCCTTGGCCGCATCATATTCCGCATTTTCCTTGATGTCGCCGTGGGATCGCGCGATTTCGAGGTCGCGCGCGATTTCCCTGCGCCGGACACGGGTCAGATGTTCCAGTTCGCTCCTTAGTTTGTCGTACCCTTCGCGGGTCATGTAGGAGATGGACATGAGAACTCCTTCATAATGAGATAGACGGCTGCAACCATCAATAGAAAGGGTGGCCCACAGACCACCCGGCAACAGCAGATTATCATCCCTGACAGATCCAATTTAACAAAAACAATTTCAAGATCATAGTTTTTTTTGATTCGAGGGCTCACGTTGAGACCCGGGGACCGCTTTTCGAACGGTCGGCCTCCAGATCGGTCTTGGAGACGGTATATTCAGGCATTTTGGGGCGATGCCGGGAATATTATTCCTTGTGTTTGAATATTTATGATCGTATATTATGATTCCGTTCCACAGAAGCATGGTGATCAAAGGAGATTCTTATGCATGTTGAAGACGTACTCAAATCAAGACTCGACGAAACCCAGTACCGCAGACTCATCGCGATCGAAAATCCGATGGTCCACGAATTTGTCGCCGAATATATCGCTCTGTGCGATCCCGCATCCGTATTTGTCTGCACGGACGACGGGGCGGATCTGAAACGGATCCGTGAGAAGGCCGTCGAACTCGGGGAAGAGCAAACGTTGGCCATTCCCGGACACACGATTCACTTTGACGGATACAAGGATCAGGCCCGCGACAAGGACCATACCAAAATTCTGCTGCCCCGGGGCGTGAATCTCGGCGAGAACATCGAATCCATGGACAGGGAAGAGGGCGTGGCCGAAGTCCGGGATATCCTGAAGAATTTGATGCAGGGCAAGGAGATGATCGTGCGGTTCTTTTGCCTGGGGCCGATGAACTCCGCGTTCACCATTCTCGCCTGCCAGATCACGGATTCCTATTATGTCGCACACAGCCTGGACCTGCTGTACAGGCAGGGATACGAGGCCTTCAAGACCGCTCCGTCCGACACGAAATGTTTCCGCATCGTGCACAGCCAGGGCGAACTCGAAAACTGCGTTTCGAAAAACATCGACAAACGCCGCGTGTATGTGGACGTCGAAGATGAAATCGTATACAGCGCCAACACCCAGTACGGGGGAAACACGCTGGGTCTGAAAAAACTCTCCATGCGGCTGGCCATCAAACGGGCCTCGCGGGAAGACTGGCTCTGTGAGCACATGTTCGTGATGGGTGTACACGGACCGAAAGACAGGCTGACCTATTTCACGGGCGCATTCCCCTCTCTCTGCGGCAAGACGTCCACCTCCATGATGACGGGGGAGAAAATCATCGGCGACGACATCGCCTATATCCGTCCCGTCGACGGAGAGATGCGCGCCGTGAATGTCGAGAAAGGCATGTTCGGCATCATCATGGGCATTAATTCCAAGGATGATCCGATCATCTGGGAAACCCTGCACAACCCCAACGAGATTATCTTTTCCAATATCCTGGTTGCGGATGACCGATCTACTTACTGGATCGACAAAGACGGTCCCGTACCTTCACATGGATTCAACCATTCCGGTCCGTGGACGCCGGGCAAGAAAGACGCGGCCGGAAAGACCGTGGACCCCTCGCACAAGAACGCCCGTTTCACCCTCGATCTCAAATGTCTCGAGAACGTGGATGAGCGGATCGACGATCCGGAAGGCGTCAAAGTGGGCGGGGTTATCTACGGCGGGAGGGACAGCCATGCCTGGGTGCCGGTGCGCGAATCGTTCGATTGGGTCCACGGCATCGTCACGATCGGCGCCGCGCTCGAATCCGAGACCACGGCCGCGACCCTCGGCAAGGAAGGCGTCCCGGTATTCAACCCTATGTCGAACATCGATTTTGTCTCGGTGCCTCTGGGGCTCTACATCAAGAACAACCTCGATTTCGGAGCCCGGCTGAGTTCGCCGCCGCTCATTTTCGGTGTCAACTACTTCCTCACGGATGCAGAGGGCCGCTGGCTTAACGAGAAGACCGACAAGGCGATCTGGCTCAAATGGATGGAACTCCGCGTTCACGGAGACGCGGATGCGCTGGTGACACCGGTCGGAAAGATCCCGCGATACGAAGACCTCCGGAAACTCTTTGAGGATGTACAGGGAAAATCGTACGCCGAGACGGATTATGTCAAACAGTTCACCGTGCGGGTGGATGCATTCACGGGCAAGATCAAACGCATCATTGCCGTCTACCGGAACATCCCGGATACGCCCGCGGTCGTCTTCGAAGCATTGCAAAATGAAATCGACCGGCTCGAACAGGCCCGGGCCAAACACGGCGACCTGCTGAAGCCGGAGCTGTTCGCATAGCGATCCGAATCACGGAGAGATTGGGCCGGTTTCCCGCGGATCGGGAGGCCGGCCTTTTTGACGGTTTTTATGAAAACCTCCGATGAGAAGGCGATCTTATTCGCGGTGCTCTCCACCTTGTGCTGGTCCACGGTTGCCGCGGCATTCAAAATCACCCTGAAGGCCATGGAAGGCGATGTCCTGAATATGGTCTTCTGGGCGTCGCTCATATCGCTCGCGGCACTCTTCGTCGCCGGACTGGTCTGTGAAAAGACGATCATGTTTTGCCGGCCCGGACGGAGCGATCTCAGCCGGTCGGCTCTCATGGGAATCCTCAATCCCGGACTGTATTATGCCGTCCTGTTCAGGGCGTATGATCTCCTTCCGGGACATCAGGCCCAGCCGCTGAATTATACCTGGCCCATCGCCCTGGCACTGCTGTCCGTCTTCTTTCTCGGCAAGCCCCTCCCGGGACGGGGATATCTGGCCGTCGGGGTCAGTTTTGCCGGCGTCTTCGTCATCTCGACCCGGGGCAGCCTGAATGCATTCGCCGTCACCCATCCGGGAGGCGCGGCGCTGGCCCTGTCCAGTTCCCTGATCTGGGCGACATATTGGATCTTGAGTCTGCGCGACCCGCGACCCGCGCTCCGGAAACTTTTCTGGAACTTCGTCTTCGGCGTAACCTATCTGTTCCTTTTTCTTGCATTCACCCGTCAGCTCAGAATTCCTCCCCCCCCGGCCATCGCGGGGACGGCCTGGGTGGGTCTCTTCGAGATGGGGCTGACTTTCCTCTTCTGGATGAAGGCGCTTGAACTGACGTCTCATCCCGTGCGGATCGGCAATGTGGTCTACCTGAGTCCGTTTATATCCCTGATTTTCCTGAACCGGATCGTGGGTGAACACATCCATACTTCGGCAATAATCGGACTCATTTTGATCATGATTGGAATACGAATCCAGTCAAATATGAAATTATTGTCATAATTATTCTTCCGCTTGTTTTTCTCCCTCCGTTTCTTTATACTGTCAGCTTAAAAAAACGGGTATTTTTGGCCGGTTTCGATATCGCCGGAGCGGATTATCCGGAGAAGGATAATCCTGGCAGGATATTTGCTTAATGAGTTATCGATTCCAAAAAAACGGTGAATCCTCCGGATTGTTACTTGCGTCCGCCAAGGGGGAAGGAAGACATCGAGGGAGTATCTGCCTTTGATACACAAACATGATCATGAAACGAATCCGGATATGCAAGAGATCCTGACCCGAAACCGGGCCCTGGAAGCGGAAAACGAATGTCTCGTTCAGTCTCTTGGCAAGGCGACCAATTTGAATGATGCGATTCTCCGGTACAGCCCCGCAGAATTGATCATCGTCGACCGCGAGGGGCGCATCACCGGTTTCAGCGAGGCCAAGGCGCGGAATTCTTCCCGGCTTCCTAAACTCGGTGATGTGATGTATCGAGATTATGCCTCCGGACACGTGATCGACATGTATACAGAATTGATGGATACCATCCGGAATGGCACGCCGAAATCCTTTCCCGAGCAGCCGTACGGCACCCGGTTTCTGGCCATCACCCTGTCGCCGTTCACCGACGGCGCGGTGATAATCAGCCGGGATGTGACCGGCCGAAAGCAGGCCGAACTGGCGTTGATCAAAACCGAGATGGAGAAAAACCTCATCCTTTCGAGCGTCTCGGAAATCCTGATTTATCAGGACAAGGACTACCGGATCCGGTGGGCGAATCCGGCCGCGGCCCAGGCACTCAACCGGGACATCGATTCGCTGATCGGAGAGACCTGTTTCGGAGTCTGGTGGCGCCGTGCGATACCCTGCGAAGGCTGTACCATGCACCGGGTTTTTACGGAAGGAGTGAACCGGCAGGACGAGAGAGAAACACCGGACGGACGCATTTGGAACCGGCGGGGATATCCGGTCCGGGATGAAAACGGACAGGTGTGCGGCCGGGTTATGGTGTGGGTCGACATCACCAGGCAGAAAGAAACGGAAACAGAAAAAAAACGCATCCAGTCACAGCTCATCCAGTCTCAGAAGATGGATGCGGTCGGCCGGCTGGCCGGCGGCGTGGCACACGACTTCAATAACCTGTTGACCGCCATCATCGGCGGCCTCGATATGATACTCCTGAAATTCAATCCCGATGATCCGATCTACCAAGAGCTGTATGAGATTTTTGAAGCGTCACAACGCGCATCGGAACTGACCCGGCAGCTTCTGCTTTTCAGCCGGGAACACATGCCGCGTTTTGAGACGGTCTGTCTCAATGATACGATCACCCATCTGCTTAAAATGCTGGGCCGTCTGATCGGCGAAGACATCACGATCGAAACCATGCTGGCGTCCGGTCTCCAGAGTGTAAGGGCCGACAAGGGAGGCGTCGAACAGATCATCATGAACCTGGTCGTCAATGCCCGGGACGCCATGCCCCAGGGCGGAAATGTGATCCTGAGTACCGAGAATGCCGAGATCGACGAGAAAAGCGCTTCGGCCGTTCCGGATGCGCGACCCGGCACATTCGTTTGCCTCAGGGTATGCGATGCCGGAATCGGTATCCCCAGGGAGTCCATCTCCCGGATTTTCGAACCGTTCTTCACGACGAAGAAGGTCGGCAAGGGGACCGGGCTCGGCCTGTCCGTGGTCTACGGGATCGTGAAACAGCATGACGGCTGGATTAACGTACGAAGCGGACAAGGCAAGGGAACGACATTTGAGATTTATCTGCCGGCCGTCGCCGATCCGGTGCCGCGTCCCGTGAAACATACTGTGGATTCGGACATCGTTCCCGGTAACGGCGAACGGATTCTCATCATCGAGGATGAGAAGATCGTCCGGGATTTTGCGGTCCGCGCCCTGACGAAGAACGGTTATGAGGTCTATGCGGCGGCGAACGGCGCCGAGGCGCTCGAGATTTTCGAGAATCAGCAGGGCCGCTTCGATCTGATTTTCAGCGATGTCGTACTGCCCGATATGAACGGCATCGAGCTGGTCGATCAATTCCTGTCCCGCGACCGGGATCTCCGGATCCTGATCAGCAGCGGGTATACGGATACGAAGTCGCAGTGGCGGGTCATCCGTGACAAGGGATACCGGTTCCTTCAAAAACCCTATGCGCTGAACGACCTGTTCAGGGCGATCCGGGGCGGAATCGACAAGAAGTAGGATGCGCTATCGAGGGGCGCGGGACATCTCAAACAGTTTCTCCGCCCGGGGAAAACAGGTCAGCGCCTCGGCCAGCTGCCGGTCACGCAGCATTTCAACCTGATATCCTGCGATATCTCCCCATATTGCTGAGGCGATATTTTCTTTCAACAGATCCGCGATCTGATCGCTGTTTTTCATGAATTCCGCGTCGGAGATGGAAAATCCCCCGCCGCGGAGGAATCCGAGAAACTGCCGCATCATGGCGGCGTCCGGCCTGTAATCCCGAAGGAAATCCCCGAAATCCATCCTCAATTCCGGATGTCTGTCGACATAATGTTCCGTAAAGGAGAACAGGAACCGCTCCGGTGCGAAGACGAGGTTTCGTACGACACGGTTGAGTGTGTCTTTACGCGCAGACAGGATCCGGTCGGGACGGATACCTCCGCCGCCGTAAACAGGCCTTTTGAGGTTCAGCGTTTCATAGACGGGAGCGGACGGATCCGGGGGGGCGTTTTGCAGGCTGTCCGTCCAGATCTCCGCGTAGTAATCTACGGCCGTCTTGCCGTCATACGGACGCTGGATGATACGTCCCGTGGGCGTGTGATACCGGGCCGTGGTCATCAGCAGGGCCGATCCGTCCTGAAAACGGTACTGGCTTTGAACGACTCCCTTTCCGAAGCTAATTTCCCCCACGATATAGGCACGATCCCAGTCCTGAAGAGCGCCGGCCACGATCTCGGATGCCGAGGCGGATATACGGTCGATTATCACAACGACCGGTACGGGCCGGTCTTTGTTGTCCGACGAGAAAAATTCGCGGAATGCCGATCGGACCCGTCCGTCCGTATAGACGATCCTTTTTCCACCGGCAAGGAATTGATCCGTCACGGAGACGGCCGCATCGAGATAGCCCCCGCCGTTCTGCCGAAGGTCGAGCAAAAGCCGGCGCATGCCTTTCTTTTCCAAGGTGTTCAGAGCCGTCTCGAATTCATCGGCGGTACCCGATGAAAACCGGGATATGTAAATATAACCGATTCCGTCTCCCAGCATGAATGCATAAGGGACGCTCTCGATACGCACCTCATCCCGGACGATCTCGAGTTGGCGGATATCTTCCCATCCCCTGCGTTCGACCGCGATCGTGACCCGGGTACCCTTCGGGCCCATCAGCCTGCGCGGGACGTCGTCGCGCTTCAATCCGGCGGTCGATTCACCGTTGATGGCGACGATGCGATCGCCCGATTTCAACCCCGCCATTTCCGACGGTCCGCCGGGAATGACAGACAGGATGGCGATCTTATCCGCGATGATGTCAAAATAAATCCCGATGCCGGAATACCCCTCGAAGTTCTGATTCCATTCCCTGAATTCTTCCGGATTCATGAAGGTGGTGTGCGGATCGAGCGTGTCGAGCATGCCGCGAATCGCGGTTTCTACGAGATCCCCGGCGTCTTTCTCTTCGACATACTCATCATGGATGCGTTCGAGCACCGCGCTGAATGTCTGGATTTGACGGTACACCGACCGCGCCGCCGGATAATACTGATAGGCGGCGATACTGATAAAAAAAAGACCCGTCACGATGACGATTTTTTTCAACAGGTTTTTTTTCATAGAGAATGCATTCCTTCCCGGGATAATTTTCCGACGGGTCGTATTAGCAAGAATCACGCCGGAACGCCTCAATATACGAACTCGCATCCCGTTTGTCAAGGTGGCGACCATCCCGGAATTCCCGCTTTCAATTTATGGTTTGGTTTGTTATCTTCCAATACAACCTTTTGCATGGAATGAAAGGCCCTGACATGAAAGAAAAAGAATCGGACCGGCAAGACCAACGGATCGGGGCGAATCCGCTCCTGTCACGACGGCGCTTTTTCAGGACCACCGGACTGGCTGCCGCCGGACTGTTCGCGGCGGGCTGCGGCCGGTCAAAGAATCCGCTCGAAGCGACGGACATCCTGTCCGCGACCGGTCAGTCCGTGCAGTCTCCTTCGGATGACGTCATCGCCGCCCCCCTGGAAGCCCTGACCCGGGTCGCCACGGCGGACATCCATTCCTATGATCCCCGGACACTGAAGGCCGCGATCCAGTCTTCCATCGAGGCGATCGGCGGTCCTGGAGATCTCATCAGACCGGGAGACACGGTCGGATTCAAGATCAATATGACGGGCGGGGCATCCTATGCGACGAGAAGCACCACTGATTACGGGGTCAGCGCGGTCGAACTCTACTGGACACATCCGGAAGTCCTGCGGGCCGTCATGGAGCTGTGCCGGGATGCGGGCGCGGGGCGTCTCATCGTGGTCGAGGCCAATTATGACACGCCCTCTTACACCCAGTGGGGCTACAGGGATGTCGTGGACGCCCTGGGCGCGGAATACCACAACCTGAACGATGCGCATCCCTACGGAAATTTCAGGGAGGAACCGGTTCCGGATCCGTTGACGCATTGGGAATCGTATTACCTGAACGGGATCCTGTATGACCTCGACTGTTTCATTTCTCTTCCCAAGACGAAACGGCATCTGGGCGGGGGCATCACGAATGCGATGAAGAACTCGATCGGACTGGTCCCCCTCTCCAAATATCAGAAAAGCGGGGGGTGGCGGGAAAAACTGCATTGCGATGACAACCTGGAAGCCACGAATTCCTATGCCGGGTTCAAGAACCTGGTACGCACCATCGTGGATTTGTGTAAAATCCGCCCGATTCATCTGTCGGTCTGCGACGCCGTTTTGACGTCTGATTTCGGCGAAGGGCCCTGGATCAGGGGATTCGAACCCGTCTCTTTCAACACGCTGATCACCAGCAAGGATCCGGTCGCGGCGGACGCCATCGCGACGACGCTTTTCGGCTATGATCCAACGGCCGCGGACCGGGGAGGGGCGTTTGCCTCCTCTTCCATGAAAACGGATTTTGCCGGAACGGACAATTATCTGCGTATCGCGGCGGAGCAGGGGCTCGGTGTCTATGATCCCGCCCGGATCGAGGTGATCGACGCCACGGTCTCGACACGGGTGGCCGTGCGCGGGTAGAACGACTCTTCCCGTGGTCATTCCAACCGCGTCTCAAAATTCATTTCGCGGTGAACCATTCGAGGCGGATCAACGGTGAAGCGCGCCTCTTCTTCCGTGAAAAAAGACCCGAAAAAATCCGAAAAACGCTTTCCGGAAAATTTCAGGCAACTTTCTTCCGGCGAATCCCGTCTATTTCTATAGGTCGCTCCGATACAAGACCGGTCGTCATCCGATCCGGCATCCGCCTGAGACCGGGGCGACGGCGACGGGATTCATCCTATCTTGAAAAGGGAAATTTATGTTCCGTATCCGGATTCGCTACACAGCCGTTCTGTTCATCCTGTTTCACCGGGTCGCGGTCATCACCGCGTCCGACATCACGGTTCAGGCCGTCCGCCTGACGGAGCCGGTGGTCATCGACGGCATCCTGTCTGAAACCGTCTGGCAGACGGCACCGGCGGTCACCGGCTTCCTGCAGCGGGATCCGGACGAGGGAGCGCCGGCCTCACAGGAAACCTTCGTCCGGATCGCCTATGACGACCATGCCCTTTATGTCGGCGCGGAGATGCGGGATTCCGCACCGGATTCCATCGTGGCCCGTGTCGGCCGGCGGGATTATATCCGCGACGAGGATTTCTTCGCCCTCGCCCTGGATACCTATCACGACCATCGCAGCGGGTTCTTTTTCGGATTAAGCGCGGGCGGGACTTTCTTCGACGGCGTCTGTTACAACGACGACTGGACCGACGACACCTGGGACGGCGTCTGGGAAGGCCGCGTCCATCACAACGAACGGGGCTGGACCGCGGAGATGCGGATTCCCTACTCCCAGCTCCGTTTCAAGAAAGAGGACCGGTATGTCTGGGGCATCAATTTCCTGAGGCAGATTTCCCGGCGGAATGAAGAGGCGTTTCTGGTCTACACGCCGAAGAATTCCAGCGGATTCGTCTCGCGGTTTCCCCATCTGACCGGCATCGAGGGTATCCGGCCTGGCCGGCATGTCGAGGTGCTGCCCTATGTGCGGACGCGGGCCGCCTATACCCGTCCGGATCGCAACGATCCCTTCCGCAAACGGGCGGAATATGATCCGGACGCCGGCGTGGATATGAAGACGGGGCTGAGCCACAACCTGACCCTGGATCTGACCGTGAATCCCGATTTCGGGCAGGTCGAAGTGGACCCGGCCGTGGTGAACCTCGGGGATGTGGAGACCTATTTCAGCGAGAAACGGCCGTTTTTCATCGAAGGGGCTTCGATTTTCAACTTCGGCCGGGGCGGCGCCAACAGTTACTGGAACTTCAACTGGTCTAATCCGAATTTTTTCTACAGCCGGCGGATCGGCCGGGCCCCCCAGGGATCGCTTCCCGATCACGACTACGCGGACATGCCCGAGGGCGTCCACATTCTCGGCGCGGCCAAGGTGACGGGAAAACTGCCGGGGAACTGGAACGTCGGCACGATACATGCACTGACACGGAGGGAGTTCGGACGGTATTCCTCAGACGGGAATACCTTCAGATCGGAGGTGGAGCCGCTGGGCTATTACGGAATTACGCGCGCCCAGAAGGAAATCAACGACTCCAGGCAGGGAATCGGGATGCTGTCCACCATTACGGACCGGCGGTTCGATGACGGCCGGTTGAAGAGGGACATGAATGACAACGCCTTGATGTTCGGCCTGGACGGATGGACCTTTCTGGATACGAACAGGACCTGGGTGCTGGCGGGCTGGACGGCCGTCACCCGCGTCGAAGGCACACCGGAACGCATGATCGACCTCCAGCGCAGCTCGCGGCACTATTACCAGCGGCCCGACGCGGACCACGTGAGCGTGGACAGCTCGGCCACATCCCTGTCCGGTTATGCCGGCCGGTTCGTTTTCAACAAGCAGAAGGGAAACGTGATTTTCAATTCCGCGCTCGGTTTCATCAGTCCCGGTTTCGATCTGAACGACGCCGGATTCCTCAACCGCGCCGATGTGATCAACGCCCATGTCGGGTCGGGATACCGGTGGACGCAGCCCGGCAGACTGTTCCGGAATTGTACGCTGATCGGCGCCCTGTTTCAGACCTTGGATTTCGGCATGAACAACGTCATGCGGGGCGCCTGGATGATGGGCGGTTTCGGCTTCCACAACTACATGTATCTGGAGGCGACATTCGACGTGATCCCGGAGACGGTCAATATACACCGGACGCGGGGCGGACCGAGGACGCTGACTCCGCCGGGCTGGGAAGGCAGCCTCTATTTCCAGAGCGACAACCGCAAGTCGTTCACATTTCATGCATCCACCTATCAGTACCGGAACACATCCGGCGACTGGTACAGACGTTTCGGTGCCAACCTGGCATGGAAGCCGAGATCCAATATGACCGTTACGGCGGGTCCTTCGTTGATGCGCAACGACCAGTTCGTCCAGTGGGTCGGCGCCTTCGACGACCCTGTTGCGACCCGAACATATGGGAAACGGTATGTGTTCGCGGAGATGAGGCAGACGGAAATCAGCACGAACATCCGTCTCGACTGGACATTCACGCCGCGGCTTTCGCTCCAGTTCTACATCCAGCCCCTCATTTCTTACGGAGAGTATGAAAACTATAAGGAGCTGGAACGTCCCAACAGCCGTGCATTCGTCCTGTATCCGGATAGCCGGATCGTCCGATCCAACGGGGTCTTCGAGATCGATCCCGACGGATCGGGACCGGCGCGGTCCATGACCTTCGGCAATCCCGACTTCAGCATCAAATCGCTCCGCGGGAATGCCGTGCTGAGATGGGAATACAAACCCGGATCCACATTGTACCTGGTCTGGACTCAGAGCCGGTGGCATGACCGGTATGAAGAACCGTTTTCCTTCCGCCGTTCTGCGGACCGGCTCTGGAATGTCCGGTCGGACAACCTGTTCATGCTGAAGGCGACCTACTGGTGGAGTTTGTAAATTTTCCGAATTTTCCTGATCGGGGCTGTATCAAAAGTACCGCTGTCATCCCGCTATTTTTTGGCCGGGATCTTTTTTGAGGCTATGAAGATCCCCGACAAAGGATCTCGGGGATGACAAAATGGTTTAAAATTGGACTTTTGATACAGCCCCGGGATAAAGCGCCGGATTTCTAATCCATTTTGAACTGCACGGGATGGGAATCGCGTTCTCAAAAAAGGCACTGGGTTGGGAAACCCAGGGCCATCGGCAATTGGCGTTCTGAACAATCTGTATAGGAGCCTCTTTCATAATAATAAGAAATGGAAATTTTTTCACTGTTCTTTCACATTCTTTTCGATACATAGACATATTCATATAAAACAGGCTCCTTACTACCAAGATACATGCGTGTCTCCTTTACAGGAAGATCTGCAGAATTATATTCGAAAGATGATTCATATTGAGGAGGCAGATAAGACATAATGACCAAATAGTGATAATATTCTATGATATTGTTATTCTGAACCATATCTATGGGAAAACTTATAGCAAAGGGACTTTTTTTACTGTCAAACGAAAATAGATGTTCTGATGCCAAAACGTTGTTCAGGTTGTCATACTCTTTTCGCTCAATCGTATTACCGGCTTGATCATATTGGTATAAAATATACCCTGTTTTCTCTCCATTGAAATAAGTGATTCCCGTGTCGATTCGACTGTTTGAATAATGATAGATTTCTTCCCATGTATTATCTGTCTTTTCATAAAATCTTGTCATTTTTATTAATAACCCTTCTTCATCATATGTAAAAGTCTCGACAAACCCATTATAAAGACGTTTTTCTAATCGATGATCCGCATGATATTGATATGACTCTGTATGTGTGAGGCTATCTTCATGAAAAACTTTTAATAAGATTAGATTATTGTTTTCATCATAAACGTATTCATTGAGTAATTTCCCATCAGCAAATATTTTACTTAATAACAGTTTTGTTTCATTGTTTGAATTGGTAATGGGATTAACTATTCGATTACATGAAAATAGATGGAAAAAGATAAAAGAGAAGAGTAAAATGGCAGGAATACTCAATCCCAACCTAAAAAGTCCTCTTAATATTATTCTTTCCATTTTTACCCTTTCCATCCCAGGTTGTCGTATACCATCCCGGCAATTTTTCTTCACCATCCAAAAGCACAGCGATTTCCTGTCCCAACACATCGTAAATCTTAAACGATACCTGATCTTTTTCGGGCAATCCAAATAAATTAATAAATATCATTTTCCTATGCGAGTCTGCTCCGCAAAGAAAGAAAATCCGGTGAGAGATGATAAATCGCAATTTCAGATGCAGGACATCGGAAGCAACAGAAAACCGGATGGGTCACCAGAGAAGTTTTCGGATCCGTTCTTCTCGGCCGTACCACATATCCCCCTCGCTGTTTTCTTGTGATGATTCTGACGGTAATATAATATACTTTTTTTTTTGTCAAGTATTTTTTTCATGTGGAAAAATATTTATCACGGGTTTGAGATGATATGAACAGACCAGGTTAAAAACTCCGGGCGTTGTGATGTAGAAGAAGATCGAATCCCGGTTTTCGGGGAGTCATTTCATCCCTTTTCCTGTAATTCCGTCCCCTCCACGATTTGTTCGTAGTAATCGATGCACCGGCGCACGTATTCCCGTTTCTTCAGATAAGGCCCGGGGAAGAAGCTGCGTTTGAATCCGTAGATGATCAGATTCTTCAGCTGATGCGGCGAGAGGCCGAAGTGTTGGATGGCCAGCATGATCTCACGGGACACGGTCGTTTTGCTCACGGTCCGGTTGTCCGTGCAGAGCGTGACGCTCAGTCCGTGTTTGAGCATGTGGGCGAAGGTGTGGTTCTTCAGCTCTCCGATCGAGGGATTCGTCTGCAGGTTGCTCGTCAGGCACACTTCCACGGTGATGCGCCTGTCCGCGATGTACTGGACGAGTTCCCGGATATACCGTTCCCGGTCCTGAACGGCCGGATCCTCTATTTTGGACTGATCGAACAGATAGTATCCGTGGCCGATGCGGTCGGCATGGAGTTCCGTGATCGCCTCGAAGATCGAGGGCGCTCCGTAGGCCTCACCCGCATGGACGGTTTTTTTCATGAAGTTGGCATGCGCGAAACGGAAGGCCCGCCGGTGATAGCGTGCGGGATTTCCGGATTCCGCGCCGGCGAGGTCGAATCCCACGATCGGCAAATCGAGTTCATCCCGGATCTTGACGGCGCCGCGGGCGAGTTCCTCCGAGGCGAGTCCGTGAATCGATCTCGGATCCGAGAACGCATGCGCGTTGATGAAGCGGGCGTAATAGTCCGATATCGCCCCGAAAGAACGCAGGGCGCAGACGATGATGCCGTAATGAAATTTGGGTTCGGAGCCGTTCAGGACTTCTTCTCGCATGTTGAAATCATGCTTGGCCCTGCGCAGTCCCTTGTTCACGCTGACGAGGATCGTCTTCATGTCCATGTCCTCGGTGATATGCAGTTGCGGCGCGAACCGGACCTCGAGATACCGCACCCCGTCGGCCTGGGCGTCTTCGGCCAGTTCGCAGGCGATGCGTTCCAGGTATTCCGGTCTCTGCATCACCGAACAGGACAGTCCGAATGTCCTGAGATAGTCTTCCAGATTTTCATAACGGTCCTTGAATACCGATTCGTTCAGGCCCGCATCCGTATCCGCGGGAAGCGGCAACCCTTCTTTTTTTGCGATGTCGAGCAGGGTTGTGAGCCGGATCGAGCCGTCGAGATGGCAATGCAGGTCGGTTTTGGGGATGCGGCGGATGAGATCTTCAATTTCCGATATATTCATGAACCATTTCCTTTTTTTTTCAAATCGGATGTGTATAATGTAAAGATCAAAGATCAAAAAGCAAAGACATCAATGGATATTTCCGGGAATGAAATGGGGGCACCGGCTGTCTAATAGTCAGTAACCGATATCAGGAAAGGATAGGGCCATGAAAAAGCGGATGTTCTTCATCATGACGGTTTTAACGCTGGGTAAGGCGTTGCTCTTTGCGGGAAATCCGGACTTCTCGGGGACCTGGATTCTGGACAGGGAGAAAAGCGAGACGGGCGAAGGCGGTCGGATGCGCATGACCGCGCTGAAGCTCACGGTCACACAGGCCGAAAACCAGCTCACGATCGAACGCTTCGTTTCGAGCGAATTCCGGGGCGATTTCACGACGACCGAGCAAACGATGCTCGACGGCCGGGAAACCGTCAACCCGTCAGAATTCGGAGACCGCAGGCTGTCTGCCGCGTGGTCCAAGGACGGCAAGATACTGACGATCGGGAGCACGATGGAGATGGACCGCGGAGGCGAGACCTTTCAGATCCGGGTCACGGAAAGCTGGATCCTCGAGGAAGGCGGCGCGGTTCTGAAGATCGATCAGACCCGCATTACGCCACGCGGGGAGAGAAAGGGCATTCTTTATTATAAAAAGGAGAAGACCCGGAAATAGAGGAGCAGACCGGACCGGGTGTCGGGTCCCATTCAGCCAGTATTTCTTATCGCAAAGGAAAAGAGACGCATGAAAAAGCGGATGTTTTTCGCAATCATCGGGGTCGTTGTCGTCTGCGCCGCGATTCTGTCATATACCCGCAGGCCGGGACGGCAACAACAGGAGAAATACTCATTCGTCGAGGTGCAGCGCGGCCATATCCAGAACACGGTTTCCGCCACGGGGACGCTTCAGCCCGTCACCACCGTCGATGTGGGCACGCAGGTTTCCGGCATCATCGACCGGCTCTACGTCGATTTCAACGACCGGGTGAAGAGAAACCAGCTCCTGGCCGTCCTCGATACCACGATTCTCTCGGTACAGGTGCGCGACGCGCGGGCCAATCTGCTGCGGGCGGAGGCCCAGTACGAGAAGGCGAAATACGACTACGAACGCACCGGGAAGCTGTTCAGAGACAACCTGCTATCCGAACTGGAATATGTGACCTCCAAGACCAATTATACATCCGCCCTCGCCACCGTCCGGTCGGCCGAGACCAGCCTCGAAAGGGCCGAAAGGAACATGCATTACGCCTTCATCCGTTCTCCGATCGACGGGACCATCATTTTCCGAGAGGTGGAGCAGGGGCAGACCGTGGCCTCCAGTTTTCAGACGCCGAGGCTTTTTTTGATCGCCGAGGATTTATCCAAGATGGAAATCCATGCGCTGGTCGACGAGAGCGACATCGGTCTCATCCGGGTCGGGCAGTCCGTACGTTTCGACGTCCAGGCGTACGATGCCAAATCGTTCACAGGCAGGGTGCGCCAGGTCTGGCTGCAGCCGCAGACCGTCCAGAATGTCGTGAACTATACGGTCGTGGTCGATGCGGACAATCCGGACGGACTGCTGCTCCCCGGCATGACGGCGAGTCTCGATTTCATCATCGAGGACAGACAGAATGTGCTGATGGTTTCCAGTTCGGCCCTCAGGATACAACCCACCGAACGGATGATGGCCGCGATGCAGAGGCGGATGCAGGACCGTTCGGGATCCGGCCCCGATTCGACACGGGGCCGGAGAGGCGGTTTAGCGGGAGGAGAGATGCCGCAGGAGGGAGCTCCCTTTTCCGGTATGGGACAGGGCAGGGGATCCGGCCGGTCCCTTGCCGGTGACGGCCTGACCCAAATCGCGATGCTCTGGTCTGTAGATGAAAAGGGACAGCTCGAGATGCAGCCCGTGAGAACCGGCACCACGGATGGACGGAATACGGAGATCATCCCCCTGCGCGGGGAGATCATTGAGGGCATGCAAGTCATCGGAAGTGTCATCGCGGGTGCCGGATCCCAGAACGCCGCCCGATCCTCTTCCGCGTTCGGAGGCGGTTTCAGCGGTCCGCCGAGGAGGATGTGATTCAAAAAGGGCAGGAAAAAATAAATCGGTCAATGCGACACATGCGAATAACCGGGATTGAACCATGAAACCAGTTATTGAAATTCACAACATCACAAAAACCTATCATGTGGGCGAGATCGACGTGCACGCCCTGAACGGGGTGGATCTGACGGTCGGCGCCGGGGAGTTCGTCGCCGTCATGGGGGCCTCCGGATCCGGCAAATCCACCCTCATGAATCTGATCGGCTGTCTCGATGAACCGACCTCCGGCGAATACGATCTGGACGGGGTCCGGGTCAGTTCCCTCTCCAGGGACGCGTATGCGGACATCCGGAACCAGAAGATCGGCTTCGTGTTCCAGGGATTCAACCTGCTGCCCCGCACCTCCGCGCTCGAAAACGTCGAACTTCCCCTTTTCTATGACCGGCAGAAACGGATTTCGGATCCCCGCAAGGCGGCGCAGGAGGCGCTCGAACGGATGGGGCTGGACGACCGGATGGATCATGAGCCCAATCAACTCTCCGGCGGACAGCAGCAGCGGGTGGCCCTGGCCCGCGCCCTCGTCAATCAACCGAGCATCCTCCTCGCGGACGAACCGACCGGCAATCTGGACAGCCGCACCTCGGTGGATGTGATGTCCGTTTTTCAGGAACTGAACGATCAGGGCATGACCATCCTCCTGGTCACGCATGAAAAGGATATCTCGCACTATACGCGCCGGATCGTCGAGATGAAAGACGGCCGGATTCTGAACGATACTCCGGTGCGCAGTCGGCTCATCGCCCGGGAGGTGCTCGAATCCTTGAAAGGAGTCGAGGAATGCTGCAACTGACCAATCTGTTCAAGGCCGCATTCCGGTCCATCCTGAAGAACCGGATGCGCAGCCTGCTTACTTCACTCGGCATCATCATCGGGGTGAGCGCGGTGATCGTCATGGTAGGCGTCGGCGCCGGATCGCAGAAGCAGATCGCGGATCAGATCAACAGCCTCGGAACGAACATGATCCTCATCATGCCGAGCTGGAGCCGGATGGGCGGGGTCAGCCGGGGTGCCGGCAGCTTCAACCGACTCAAGATGAGCGATACCGAGGCGATCCGGGAACAGGCGACGCTCGTCCGATACGTTTCCTCCATCGTCTTCTCGGGAGGGCAGGTGATCGCCGGCGGGAAGAACTGGAACACATCGATCCACGGGGTCGATCCGGATTATCGGCAGATCCGGAGCTGGGATTTGACGTCCGGGATATTTTTTACGGAACGGGATGTCCGTACCCGGAAAAAGGTGGCGATCCTCGGGGCGACCGTCCAGAAGGAGCTTTACGGGGATACGGATCCGATCGGAGACCGGATCCGTATCCGGAACACCCCGTTCACGGTGATCGGCGTCCTCAAAGAGAAAGGACAGGATGCACGCGGTCAGGATCAGGACGATGTGATTCTCGCACCGTCCACGACGGTGCTGTACCGTCTCAAAGGAGACAATTTCATCAACATGATTCAGGCCAGCGCCGTATCGCTCGATAAGATCGATCTCGCCCAGAATGAACTGGCGGGAATCCTGCGCGTCGAACACGCAATCGATTATGGCCAGGAGGATGATTTCATGATCCGCAATCAGGCCGAGATTACCGAGATGGCTTCGGAAACCTCGCGGATCATGACACTGCTGCTCGGCGCCGTGGCCGCCGTATCCCTCGTCGTAGGCGGCATCGGCATCATGAACATCATGCTCGTCTCGGTGACCGAACGCACGCGCGAAATCGGCATCCGCATGTCGGTCGGGGCGAGGGGGAGTGATATCCTATCCCAGTTCCTGCTCGAGGCGGTCGTGTTGAGCCTCACCGGCGGCATCGCCGGCATCCTGCTTTCGGCGGCCATCGCTTTCGGATTAAACCAATGGTCGACCGTCTACACGGTCATCCGGCCGACCATCGTGATCCTTTCCTTCACCTTTTCCGGTGCGGTCGGCGTCTTCTTCGGTTTTTATCCGGCGCGCAAGGCGGCGCGGCTCAATCCGATCGATGCGCTCCGATATGAATGACGCATCCGTGAAGGAGAGACCGTGCAAGGCGACATTTGGGAAAACTGATCCAGCGAATCGATACGGAGTGATTATGAAGCGGATAATCCCGATCGGGTTGTTCCTGCTCGTCCATCTGGCCGGTCAGGCGGAGACGCTCTCCCTGGAGGCGTGTCTGAAACTGGCCTGTCAAAACAATCCCGATCTCATCCGGAGTGAATACTCCCTGAAAACGGCTCAGATCGCCGTCGGCCAGGCCCGGTCCTCCTTCTATCCCGGCGTGTCGGCCGGCGCCTCGGCCTCCACGTCCGGCCCTGTCGGTGATTACGATCCCGAGTGGGGCTGGAGCATGAGCGCGGGCGTCAGCCAGACCCTGTACCGTCCCGGCCTGTTTACGCATGTCGGATTGGCGAGGGAACGAAAAGAATCCGCCGAATTGAGTGATCGATCGCTCAGGGATCAGATCCGCATGACGGTAGAACGATACTATTATCAGTTCCTGACTTCGGACACGCTGATCGGCGTGTACCGGGCCAACATCCGGCTGGCCGAGGAACAGATCCGGAAGATGCGGCAGATGGTCGACCTGGGGCTGAGACGGCAATCCGACCTCCTGAAATCCGAAGTCCAGCGGGGCACGTTCGAGGCGCAGCTGGTCCGCGAGGAAGAGACACGCGACGCCTACAGGCGGGGACTGAATGTGCTGATGGGGAGGGCGCCGGAAGCGCCGCTTCTGCTGCGTCCCGTTTCGGTCGGGTCTCCGGGCATCTCCGATCTCGAAACAGCGAGAACGGCCATGATCGAAAACAATCCCGATCTCCTGCGGCTCCGGAAACAGATCGATATCCAGACGCTCTCCCTGCGCGTCGCGAGGGAGGCTTACCTGCCCTCGCTTTCCGCAAGTTATTCCTATTCCAGGAGCCGGGGCGCTTTCGGCGGAGAGACGGTGGAGAACGATCAGGTCGGTCTTCGCCTGAGCCTGGAATTGTTCAGCGGATTTTCCCGCAACCAGGCCGTCCAGCGGGAAAGGGTCGGTCTCGACGCCGCCCGGCTCGATTTCGAGGCCGCACTGCGCGACCAGGATGAAAAGTTGTTGAACCGGTACAAGTCGCTGGATACCCAGAACCGGCTGATCGAGATTCACCGGACGAATCTGGAATCGGCCCGGGAGGATCTGGAGGTGGTGAGTCGTCAATATGCCGCGGGGTTCAGTTCCATACTCGATCTGATGGACGCCCAGCTCTCGGTGCTCGAGTCCGAGACGAGCCTTCTGAGGGTTCTGTATGCGCGAAAGATGGTCGAATCCGAGATCCGGAAACTCATCGGCGGCGGAGGGTGATGATCTTCCCGGCGTGTTGAGATTCCGGGACGCCTGCGATCAGATCGGGCTAAAATGCATATTTGATGCCGGCGGAGACCTCGATACCGGACATCTTCTCACCTGTCCTGAATGCGCCGGTCTGGTATCGCAGGCGGCCGAGCAAGGCGATACGCGGTCCCATCTGATACATGGGCGTGAGCCCGATGCCGACCAGATTGAGCGACTTCAGGGCGGCGATGTTGAAAAAATGACGGTTTTCGAGCAATACAGCCAGGCTGGTTTGCGGATTCATCCTCAGGGTATACTGGCCCGAGACGATGAGGTAGTCCGGATAGGTCTTTTCCGCTTCTTCCACCAGTTTTCCCTCGATCACGGACAGGCTCTTGGTCCGGCTCCGGTAACGGGCCAGAATCCTCAGATGATTAAATCCAGCATATCGCTGATACTGCATCGAGGCCACGATTTTAGTCCCCGATTTATAGACCCGGGCGGTGTCGTACTCGTCCGTCCCGTAGAATGAAACGATCAGATCCGCGGAGAGCGACGCGATGTCGCTGAACCGGTAGTCCGCTCCGCCGGTGATCAGGAATTCGTTGCCCGGGTTGTATTTTGCATCCCGGTTCATGAGGGGTTGAAATGAACCGCTGATCTGGCAGGCTGCACCGAGTCCAAGCATCAGGTTCTCATTCAGCGGACCGGCCCATGAGACACCCGGGATAAGGTTGAGCCCCTGTCCCATGTTGGGCATCCTGAAATCGTAATAGCTGTGCCCGAGGGCGATCGAAGACCGGAATTCCTCGATGGTCAGCTGTTGTTTTCCGGTGGGCAGGTTGACCGTCATCTGGAACAGGAGATTCCGGTCGGGCAGATAATACTGCATTGCGAGCTGGGTGTCTCCGAAACCCGAAAGCCCGGGCAGTCCGGCGGTCTCGAATCGCGCCTGTCCGGTCTTGATTAAGAAAGCCGTTTGCCGGCCGAAGGGCATATACAATTCCATGGATATACCGAGCTGTGAGGCGTCGGCGAGGGTGTCGGATGCATAGGATTGATAGACCGGAGCGATCCGCACATACCGCTCACGGCTGATTACGGTCGCATCCTGCGCGCGGACCGTTCCCGGGACAAGGCTGAAAAAGAGCAAGGTTTGAAGGATCCGGCAACCGGACGACTTCCAACGATAAGGATGATTCATGGGACCTCCGCTATTCCCTGATCGAACCTTCCGGGGATTGAAAGCCTCTTCCCGGAGGTTTATAGATGAACAGGATTTTATTGTTGATGTCATCCTTGAACATGCGATGCATTCCTGTTAAATCCGATGTTTTCTCATCCTGCCTGTCCGGCCTGAATCCCCTTCACGCCTTCGAAAGCAATCCCGGCCGGGTGATTTCACGGAAAATCCATGCCTATCGCGCGAGGATCATCTTCCGCGATACGCTGAAAACGTCAGTTTCCATCCGGCAGATATACACGCCGCTCGGCACCGGGATTCCGGAGCCGTCCCGCCCGTCCCAGGCGGTCGTGTGCAGTCCGGTGGTTTCGACGCCGTCGATGAGCGTGATGACATGCTGGCCCATGATGTTGTAGACCGCGAGACGGATCGGGCCTTTCCCGGCCAGGGCGTAGACGATCCGGGTCTCGGGATTGAACGGATTCGGATAATTATGATAGAGCGCGTACTCCACAGGCACGAGCGGAATGCCCCCGCTGTGGGATTCGGCATAGGACTCCAGGCCGGTGATGAGCCGCAATGACCGTTTCTTCCCCTCTCCGGGTACGTCGAGAACCGTTTCGGTTTTTTCGAGCGGAATCAGACATTCCCGGTCCCGGTCCAGCAGCCAGATTCCGAAATCGTCGGGCAGGGTTTCCGTGCCGGTGAGGGAGAGCCGGGCTGCCTCGCGTCTGTCGGCCGAGGAGATTTCAAGATCCCAGAAGGCCCCGTCCTCGCCGAGGGGTTTGAAATTGCCTGCAAACGCGACGCCCTCTTCCATGATCGACAGATTGAGTCCGCCGGATACAGGCGGCGCTTCCCGGAAATTCTCCGCATTGGGGAAGCCCGTGATTCCGGGGCGCATGCCCACGAAATTCTGGGTATCGTGCCTGCCGGTTTCTTCCCCCCTGATTGCGATCCGGAGTTCGAATCCGCCTTCCGCAGATTCTTTCGGTAAAGCGGCCACGCCGGCTTCGACCGGCGGGATGCGGATCGTGACGGCGGCGGTTCCGTTCACGTAGACAAAATATCCCCGCCAGGGCTCGAGGACGGCATGGTTGTACGTATACTCATGGCCCGTATACCCCACGGGACTCAGGACGGTTTCCGGTTTCTCGACCGCGTTCCACGCCACGGGGAAGGAGAAGGGGTTGCCGATTTGATTCCACCCCGGATAGAGCGTGACCGGGAAGGGTGTGAGCGCCGGGGTGGACGAACCGTTCTCGATGGAAAAGGGCCGGGTTCTCTGGGTGATCAGCCAGTAGGCGGCGCCGGGGGTGAATCCCAATTGCGTGTCTGTGGCCGGGATGAATTCATCGTATTTCCCATCGGTCCGGTTCCATCGAAACAGGCGCCACGACTTGGGGCTCCACGGGCCGAGATCGTCCTCGAGTACCTCGAGGACCCGGCTGTTTTCGAGGTTGCAGGGGACGGAGATCATGGTATAGAGTCTTTCCTGGGGGACGACGGGAGACTCCTCTTTTTCAATCTGGACCGGCAGGAAGGCTGCGGGCGCATCCGGAGAACCGTTCCGGAAGATTGTCGCGCCGGTGGAGTCCAGCACCTCCATGTAATAGGTCAGGCCGCGCAGCTGCAGGATGGAATCCGGCAGGACGGCCTGATACTGAGGCGGCTGGTATGTGCAGGGTATGGCGTTCCATTGTGTGCTGCCCGCCTGGGTGTAATGGACCCATATCTCGATTCCCGGAATCGGGGGATCGATGGTGAAGTTCATATCGAAATTACCCGTTCCGGCGACAGGGAATGACGCATCGAAATTAAATTCGATCACCCTTCCCCGGCCGGAAATCCGTATGCTGTCCGGCGAGGTGGGGGCGTTGCTTGTGATGATGCAGACCGCGGCATAGTCCGCATCCGAGGTGGGAGTGAAGGCGATTTCGTATTCCATCGTATTGCCGACCGCCACCTGGCCGGTAAAGGATTTCGTCAACGTGTAGGCCGGAGAGCCGGCTGCCAGGCGTACATCCTGGATGAAGAGCGATACGCTTCCCGTGCTGCGGACCGTGAAGGAGAGTGTGTCCGTTTGTCCATTCTGTACGGTTCCGAAATCCAGGGATTCGGGTTCGATTTGCAGCGCCGACCGGTCCGGGGCGCGGCCCGTGCCTGAGAGGCGTATTGTGTCGGGGGAGGTTTCCGAATTGGAGGTGATAATCAGGCTTCCCGAGAAAGGGGTCGCTTCGTTCGGCGAGAAACTGACCCAGACATAGGTCATCGAATCGGGATCGAGCGAGGAAACCGGTAGCGGAGCGAAGGTGAAAACAGGATCTCCGGCCAGTCGAACCTGATTGAAATCGAGTTGTGAAAGGCCGATGTTCATCAGCATGATGCTGGCGGAACTCGTGACGCCGATCGTCACGGTTCCGAAGTCGAGGAGGTCGGTTCCTGTTTGAAGCAGTCCCTCTTCCGGCCGGGGGGTGCCTTCCCCCCGCAGTTCCAGGGTGTCGGGAGAGGTGGAGGCATTGTGCTCGATGATGAAGAGCGCAGACTTTTCACCGATGGAGGTTGGCGTGAAGAAGAAGCCCCGGGTGATACTCTCTCCGGGCTGGAGGGTGTCAGGCTCCGTCTCCTGGGCGAGGGAGAAAAGCGAGGCGTCCGGTCCGGAAAAAGACCGGCTATAGGAAATCCATTCGGCCGAACCGGTGTTGGTGATCGTGAGCGTGCGGGAGGCGTTCATGCCGACCGGGACACTGCCGAAATCGAGCCGGGTCCGGTCCGGCGTGATTTGAGGCACACCGGCACGGCCGGAGAGTGACAGGGTATGCGGTGAGCCGGGTGCGTTGCTTGAAAGGACACCCCACGCGGATTTCGTTCCCGGTTCCTCCGGTGTGAATTCGACATACAGCATCCTGGAAGAACCCGGCGGGATGGGGGTGTTGTCCATGGTCCAAAGATAGAATGCATATCCGTCGGTGCCGATGACTTCCAGATCCGTGATTTCGAGGTCGTATGTGCCGCTGTTTGACATCAGGACGGAATCGAGGGCCGTCGAATCGGGATGGATGAGGCCGAAATCCACGAAATCGGGATCGAGTTCGAACCGGGGCAGTGAGGCGGCGCCCGTGAGGGCGACCTCATCGGGAGAAGAGGGTGCGTTGCTCAATATCCGCAGGGAGGCGCTCCTGCTTCCCTCGGAAGCCGGGTCGAACATCAGGGTGATCGTCTGCTGGGTCTCCGGCGCCATCGGAGATGCGTAAGTGCTCAGGATTTTGTAACTGGCGGTGTCCGGCCCCATCAGGTACAAGTCGTTGAGCGTGAGGGCCTCGTCGCCGATGTTGGTCAGGATCACGTCGGCACGCGCCGTGGAGTCGGCATGGATCGTCCCGAAATCCACGGCGTTCGTGCTGAGTTGGAGCGCCGGTCCCTCCTGGGCGGTGAGGACTCCGGTGAATTTCGTCGCTCCCTGGTCCGTCGCGAACCAGCGGTGACCGTCCGTGTCGCGCGTGATCCCGCGGACATGGTTGGTCGGGAGCCCCGAATCACGCCGGGTGATGCGGGTCGAGTCGACCGGGGTAAAACGGACCATGCCCTGTGGGCCGTCGAATCCTTCTACGGCCATCCACACGATGCCGCCCGGTTCCGCAAAGATCCCCGCAATCCCGTTGTCCGGCAGTACGGAGTTGGCGGGCGTGAAGCGTCTCCAGTCCGTCCCGTTGAAGAAAACGGCGCCATTTTCCGTGGCCACCCAGGGGCGGCCGAGGCCGTCGAGATCCATGTCCCTGATGAAGGCGTCGGGGATTTCGGGCGTATTTCCGGGATCGTAGGTCGTCCAATCCGTTCCGTCCCAGTGGTACAGGACAGCATTATAAAACGTGCCCTCCGATCCCGCCCAGATGTTGTCGGAACCCGACACCGCGATGAAACGGATGAAATCATCCGGGAGTCCGCTGTTTCCGCTGTGGATCGTCGCCAGGGTGCCGATGTCCCGGCCGTCGTAATGCAGGATGCCGCTGCCGGAGGCGATCCAGATCCGGCCGTCGCCGTCGATGTCGAGATCGTTCAGGAAGGATGTGGGGAGTACGGGTTCGGCGTGATGATGCCAGGTATCCGCATTTTGATCAAAATGGAACAAGCCCTGGCTCTCGGTGCAGATATACAGGTCCGTGCCGCGGCTCTTCATGCCGGTGACCCGTTCATTTTCGGGTAGTCCCGAATCAAACGGGGTGTAGACGGTCCAGTCCGTGTTGTCGAACAGGGAAAGCAGATTGATGCCGGTTTCCGGGTGGCGGGACAAGAACCACATTCCGCCGTCTGGAAAAGGGGCGACATGCGTCACGTTGTTGTGCGCCAGCCCCGAATTGGAGGTGGAATACCCGGAGGTGATCGTGTTGTCGCTCAGACTCGCCAGGCCGCCGCCGAAGGTGCCGATCCAGAGGGTGTTTTCGATCCGGTCGAAGAACAGGGTTTTCACGAAATCCGCCGGCAGGCCGGAGTTGCCTGTATAGAATTCTTCCCAGGTGCCGCTGCCGATGTATTTCCACAGGCCGGTGTTCCGTGTGCCGACATAGAGCGTATCCGCATCGTCCAGTGCGACAGCCAGGACTTCGAGTGTCGGGAAGCCCTGGACGGGAATCCATGACGCAAATTCGGGAAGATAGGCCACGCCCTCCGGCGTGCCGGCATAGGGCTGGCCCTGATTGTCGATCGCGAGGGCGGTGATGAAGTCGGACGGCAGGCCGTCCGCGACACCATGCACGATCCAGGTTGTACCCGCGCTGTCGGTTTCCACGAGACCGTTCGACGTGCCGATCCAGAGCCGGTCCTTGAGGCCGCTGTATGTCAGGGCGTGGATCTCGTCACTCGGCAGGGGAGGGGTGGAGCCGGAATACAACCTTACCCAGACAAGCCCGTCCGTCGACCAGGCGACCCCGGCATCGGCGGTGCCCACGACCACGATCTCGTCGATCATCGCGATCGCCGTGATCCGGTCGCTCGGCAGATTGGAATTTTGCGTATCGAACACCTCCCACACGTCGTTCGTATCCCGATAAGCCAGCCCCCCCCCGTCCGTGCCGATCAATTGTCCGTATTCCACGGTGTCGGTCAGGGCGATCGCCGTGACCGGGAGCGCGGGCAGGCCGGAGTTGCTCTTCGTGGAGAAGGAGGAGGTCCCTTCGTTCACATCGAGGAAGACCAGTCCACCCGTGGTGCCCACCATCCCGTAGGGGCCGTGAAACAGGATCGCGGTCACTTCCTCTCCGCTGGTCACGTTTTCCCAGTCCGCATGCTGGGCTGTGAGGGTTCCGCAGATCGCGAGGAAGGCGGCAATCCGGAACGTCCATTTGATCTTGTCGGGATATTTCATGTGTATTGTATCCTTGCTATGGGTTCAATCTTTCACAGGCGGATTTCAGGCATGGAAGGAGGGGGAGGCAGGTCTTCCATGATGGGTTCGGAACCGGCGATGGTCGCCTCTTCGGTGGGTTTCCGTGAATCGGTGCCCAGTGTCATGACCGAACCGATATTCTGATTGACGGTCTGCAGCCGGTTTGCCAGCATGTCCTGCTGTGATATTTGCCGGTCTGAAACGGCAGGCTTGCGCCCGGGCGGGGGTTCCCGGCGTGCCGGGGCCATCTCGGCGGCCCGGGTCCCCGTATAGACGGCACGGCTCACAGAAGGCGGCTGGACCGCGGCGACCAACGCCAGGCTCTCGTCCGCCTTCAGTCTGGCCATGCCGAATCCGGGGTCGAGGGTGACGGCCTGTTCGAAATAGGCGGAGGCCCGGTCATAGTCCCCCCGGTCTTCCATCTCGAGTCCCAATGAGTAGGCCATGAAGGCCTGGAGATTCTGGGTCGGGAAACGCTGGATCTCCGCACGCTGCTGAGGCGTCAGTTCGATGGCCATCGCGTCGATGATCCGGAAGACCAGGTCTTTCTGCATGAGGAACATCTGTCTCAGGCCGTCTCTCAGCGAGATCGGGTCGGTGAATTGCGTCCGGATCATATCCGCGTAGGCCACGTCCAGGTCCAGGGTCGTCCCGGTGACCGAAAAATGGCCGTGGATCATCTTGCCCGCGCCGATCATGCGTCCCAGTTTCGCCGCGGTCGCCTCGTCGATCAGTCCCGTCTGTCCCAGATTGATTTCGTCCATCAGCGCCTGCACGCGGATCCGTTCCACGGGCCGGACCCCGGGCACCTGGCTGAGGTCGGTCATGAGCATTTCCGCGAGGCCCTTTCCCATCGGCGCGAAACGGGCATCTTCGCCGATGTATATCAGGGGCATGACGGCCATGGTCTGGGGGGAGGGAGGTCTCGCATCGAGGAGCTGTTCCTGGGCGAGATAGGCGCGCATTTCGTTGCGGATCTGTTCGCGCATCAGGAGTTTGTGCCTGCCCTGCATCTCTCTTCGAAAAGGGGCGCGGGGCGGAAGGGTCGCGTATTTTTCGTAAAGTCGGACCGCCGTCCCGGGTTTTTCCCGGGCCTCAAAAATCAATCCCAGGTAATATATAGCTTCGCCGTCGTGTTGATCGGCCCGGAAGACCTTCATAAAACACCGGGCCGATTTTTCGAGGTCTCCGGCCTCGAAGAGATAGTGGCCGAGGTTTTTCCAGGTTTCATGGTCTTCGGGATTGTCC
>Ga0209614_1000387_pt1 | contig 40033 bp, 36 predicted proteins | sample BlaSprsedimmetaG_FD_185484 | JGI IMG/M metagenome (GOLD analysis project Ga0209614, IMG submission 185484) | Hot spring sediment bacterial and archeal communities from California, USA to study Microbial Dark Matter (Phase II) - Blank Spring... ...
GTGACCGGTTTGAGGGTGTCGCTGCGCAGGAGCACGATGGCCCACAGATAATCGTTAAAGATCCAGGTGAACTCTAGCGTCGCCAGCGCCGCGACGGCCGGCAGGGTCAGCGGCATTATGATCTGCCACCAGATGCGGAACTCGCTGCAGCCGTCAATCCGGGCCGCTTCCAGAATCTCGCCCGGCACGGTGCGCATATAGTTGCGCAGCAGGAAGGTGCAGAAGCCGAGTTGAAACGCGGTGTGGAAGGCGATGATGCCCCAGTGAGTATCGTACAGGCCGAGCGCGTCGGTCAGGCGAAAGACCGGCAGCATCAGCACCTGGAAGGGCAGCAACATACCGCCGATGTAGGTGAACAGGAGCAGCCGGTTGCCCCGAAAACGGAAACGGGCCAGCGCATAGGCGGAGAGAGAGGATAGGAACAGCGTCAAGACCAGGGATGGAATCGTGATGATGAAACTGTTGGGCAGGTAGTATTCCAGCCCGCCCCGTCTCCACGCCTCGGCATAGCTCTGCAGCGAGATCTCGGTGGGGAGCGAAAAGAACCCCCGCCGCATCAAGTCGTCGTTGGTGCGCACCGACGTGAGGATCGCCTGGATGAACGGCACCAACCACAGGATGGTGATGGCGAGCAGCACCAGGTAGCCGATGGTGCGCCAGGGTGAGCTAAAGAACTTTTTTGTCGTCATTGCGCTTCCCCCTCTAGTATTCCATCTCAGTCTGCAGAACACGCCACAGGTAGATAAAGATGAACACCAGGCTGATGAGGAACAGGACGACCGAGATCGCTGCACCGTAGCCCATCTTGTAGTTGTTGAAAGCCTGGATATACATAAAGTTCGCCAACACGCTGGACGAATTGTACGGGCCGCCGCGCGTCATCACCGATACCAGATCGAACGCCCGCAGGGAGTCAATGATGCTGATGACCACGACGATGACCGTCACCGGCGTCAGCAGGGGGAAAATCACGTGCCGGAACGTCAGCCAGCCGCTGCAGCCGTCCACTTTGGAAGCGTCTATCAGGCCGGGGTCCACGCCCTGCAGCCCCGCCAGGTAGAGCACCATCACGTAGCCGACCTGCCGCCAGATGCCGACGGCGATGATGGCCCACATGACCAGGTTTTTGTCGCTCAACCATCCCCGGGCCAGCGCGCCCAATCCAACCGCTCGCAGCGTCGCGTTGATCAACCCGTTGGCCGGCTGATACATCCACCCCCAGATCAAACCGCAGACGACCAGCGAGAGCACCAGCGGCGAATAGAAGCTGGCTTTGAACGCCTTCGCGCCGGGGATGGATCGGTTCAGGGCCATCGCCAACGCCAGGCCGGCGACCACCGGAATGGTGATGAAACTGAGTATCCACTTGAGGTTGTTCTTCAAAGAGATGTAAAAGACTGGGTCCTTGAACAGCCGTTGATAATTTCGTAGGCCGATGAAATCCGGCGTCGACACGCCGTCCCAGTTCGTCAGACTGAGGTAAAACGTATAAAACATCGGTCCGATGACCCAGATCAGGTAGATGATCAGGGGGAGAATCAAAAACAGGTACGGCGTCAGTTGGGAGAGCCTCTTTTCTCGCGTCATTTAACAGTTCTCCTCAATCAGTAGTTTTGCAGATTTTACAAAGCGGCTCGTAGTGGCGACTTCAGTCGCGTTTTGTACGCCATTCAGCGACTAAAGTCGCCACTACGACCCTATCCCAAGTGGCTTGTGTTAAAAATGCAAAACTACTGCTCAATTATAGGTGCCATAGCGGCGACTCGAGTCGCTCTGACCTCACCGGACATCCTGTCCGCCAACGACGGGCACAAATGGAGCCCGTGGGCGACTGCGTCCACGGGCTCCTGATGGATCGTGCGGGTTACTCCTCCGCGAACACTTCTTGCCGGGTAGCTTCCAACCGGGCCAGGATGTCCGCGATGTCGCCGGGGTTGTCCCAGAACTCCATGAAACCGTTCATGCCCACGTCGGCCATTTCAGGCGTCGTGTCGCGGTCGTAGAACTGGGCCACAAAGTCAGCGCTCTGGATCAGCGCCAGCCCCTTCTTCTGCATATCGGTGAAACCGCCGGTGTCCACCTCCATGTTGGTGGGCAGCCGTCCCAGGTTGTCGGCAAAGTACTGCTGCGCTTCCACGCCGCCCAGGAAGGCGATGAACTGCTTGGCTTCCTCGACGTGCTGCGCGTTGGCGGCGATGAAGTAGCCATCGGTGGGGGCGTCCTCGCCGACGGGCACGGCCGGGTCAATGATGGGGAAGCGGAAAAAGTCGAGGTTGGCTTCCTCTTCGTCGGGATAGCTGTCCCGGAGGAAATCGCCCATCAGGTACATGGCGGCCTCGCCGTTGATCAGAAACTGCAGCGCCTCGGACCAACTGTAGGCGGCCGGGTCCTCGATGAAATAGCCGTTCTCGATCAGGGGCGCCCAGTAGTCGCTAAAGACCGTCAGCACCCGCGGGTCATCGTACGATTCCTTGCCCAACATCAGGTCAATGTGGAACTCGGGCCCGTTGACGCGCATGTTGAGATAGTCGAACCAGGCCGCGCTGGTCCAGCGGTACTTGGTGCCGATGGCGATCGGGGCGACGCCGTTCTCTTTCAGCGTCTCGCACACCTGCAGGAAATCGGCCCACGTCTCCGGCGGCTCCAGCCCGTACTGATCGAAAATGTCCGCCCGGTAGTAGACGGCCCACCAGTACCAACTGGCCGGCACGAAATACTGTTTGCCGCCCACAGAGCTCATGGCGCGGAAGCCGGCCGGGTAGGTCTCGTTCCAGCCCTCGCGCTCCCACACGTCGCTGATGTCCATGATCAGATCCTTGTCAATGAAGAAGCGGGCCCGGTTGCCGGCGAACCAGGTCATCACGTCCGGCGGGGTGGAGGCGGTCAGGTAGGCCCGGATGGCCTGTTTGAAATCCTCGTGGGCGACGGTGCTGTGCACCACGTCAATGTTCGGGTACATCTCCTCGAACATACGCACCTGCTCGGCGTCGGCCTCGCGCGGCGCCGGGTCGCTCATGTAGGAGTTGTAGATCACGAGGGATTTTTCGACCTCCACGGGCACCTCGACTTCGACTTCCACTTCCACCGTTCGCTCGACGGGCACCTCGACCTGTACTTCCACCGTCCTCTCGACCGGCACTTCGACCGTGACGGTCTCGGGTTGGCAGGCGGCTACCAGCGCCAAAATGGTCATGGCCGCCAATAGGGGAAACACGAATTTCTTCACTTTACTCCTCCTGTTCTGATTGGAATGGGTCAAACGGGTTGACTATTGAGATTGATCGTCAATCGTTCCACTGTTCTGTTTCGCGCGATAATCACCTCCTTCACAAAGTGCGACTCACGTGAACAAGTGTGTCGCACCCGTCATCATCCCTATCCCTGCCGCGGCGCGCACGACCCGCGCGCCACGAGCTCGGCTTGGGTCAGAATCTGGGCCGGGCTACCTTTCGCTTCTTGGATGATCTCGATCAACAGACGCGCGGCTTGCCGCCCCGATTCTTCCATCGGCTGACGGAGGGTGGTCAAGGGCGGGTCGAAATAAGAGGCCAGGGGAATGTCGTCGAACCCGATGATGGACACGTCCTCGGGGACGTGCAGCGCCGCTTCTCGCAAGGCGCGGATAGCGCCCACGGCCATGCGGTCGTTCTGGGCAAAGATGGCGGAAAAATGCGGACCAGTCGTCAGCAAGTGATGGGTGGCGTGGTAACCGGCGGTGGCGGACCAGTCGCCGGGCCGGATCAAATCTGGATCGAGCGGCAGCCCGGCGTCTGCCAGCGCCTGGCGGCAGCCGCTCAACCGATCGCCGACGCACTCCTCGTTTTCCGGCCCGGTGATCGTGGCGATGGCGGTGTGGCCCAGGCGAATCAGGTACTCGGTCGCTCCTAACCCGCCGGCGTAGTCGTCGCATTTGACCCACGAGACGGGGTGCTCCCGGGCGGTATTCCCCACGTACACCATCGCCATCCCGCGTTCGATCAACGGTTCGAAACAGCGATGTCGCTGGTCGGCGTATGGATTGAACACCAGCAAGCCGTCCACCTGGCGGTTGAGCATCTCCTCCAACAGCGGTTCCACGTCGTCGGCGGTCGGTGCGCTGCCGGAGAGGATGAAATAGCCGTGGCGGCGGGCCTCGTCCCGCGCGCTCTCGATCTGCATCGCAAAGGTGTAGTCGGTCAGGTTGGGCGAGATGCAGCCCAGCGTGCAGGTGCGCCCGGCGACCATGCTCCGCGCCACCGCGTTGGGGCGGTAGTCCAGCTCGGCGATGGCGGACAGCACCCGGTCGCGGGTCTCCTCGGCGACGTAGCCATGCTCGTTCAACACCCGCGAGACAGTCTGGCGAGAGACGGCGGCTCGGGCCGCCACGTCTTTGATCGTAGCCCTTTTACGTTTCATTGGCTGGTGGTCTCCCCGCGTATGTGAACGTTCACACATTCATTCAAAATTGATCAAAGTGGTGATTTCTAAAGATCGGCCGTTTGGGGGCTGCGTCGTGATGCGCCTGGCATCTGTCCGCTTCTGTGAACGTTCACACAAAATTATACACAAAAAATAATGATTGTCAAGTGCCGGGGCAGCGCTAGTCAGTCAAAGACCGATTCTGCAATACGAGCACTGCCGCCAGGGGCACTGCGTCGATCAGGACACCGACCCGCTGTCCGGGGCTGGCCGTCGAGATCGTGATCCACGCCTGCCTCCACGCCCGCGTCAATCGCGTCCGAGCCGGGCAGCAGGCGGTAGCCTGCGTCTCAATCGTCTCCTTGCCCTGACACTCCTTCAGAGTATAATACAGTGAAATAATACAGTGAAATGACACTGACGACAGGAGACGCATGAGCACAGATACATTACGCCAACTCCCCAGCGTGGACCACCTGCTGAGCAACGAGTCCGTGGCGACACTTGTCGCGACCTACGGCCGCCAGCAGACCGTGGAGGCGCTGCGCGAATCCCTCTCCCTGGCGCGGGACGAGATTCAGGATGGCGCCGCGGCGCCGGACGACGAAACCCTCGTCGAGCGAGCCGCCCATCACCTGCGAACTCGCCTCTCTCCGACGCTGCGCCGCGTCATCAACGCCACCGGCGTCATCATCCACACCAACCTGGGACGCGCCCCCCTCTCCACCGCCGCCCAGGCCGCCATGGAGGCCGTCAGTCGGGGCTACTCCACGCTGGAATACGATCTGGCGGCCGGACAGCGAGGTCATCGCACGCTGCACGCCGAGCGGCTGCTTTGCGAGCTGACCGGGGCCGAGTCCGCCCTGGTAGTCAACAACAACGCCGGCGGCGTGCTCCTGGGCCTGACCGGCCTGGCCCAGGGCCGGGGCGTGATCATCTCGCGCGGCCAACTGGTGGAAATCGGCGGCGGATTCCGCATCCCCGATGTCATGGCCCAGAGCGGCGCCCGACTGATCGAGATCGGAACCACCAACCGCACCCATCGGCGAGACTATGTCGCGGCGCTGGAATCCTGCCAGGACGCGGCTCTGATCCTGCGCGCCCATCATTCCAACTTTCGCATCGTCGGCTTTGCCACCGAGCCATCCCTGCCCGAGCTGGCGGCCCTTGGCGCTGAATGGTCTGTCCCGGTGATGGACGACCTGGGCAGCGGCGCGCTGCTGGACACCACTCCCTTCGGCCTGGCCCACGAGCCGACGGTCCAGGAAAGCGTCGTGGCTGGCGCAGCAGTGGTCTGTTTCAGCGCCGACAAGCTGCTGGGCGGCCCCCAGGCCGGCGTGATCGTCGGCCAGGCCCGGTACGTGGACCCGCTCAAACGCCATCCCCTGGCCCGCGCTCTGCGAGCCGACAAGCTGTGCCTGGCCGGGCTGCAGGCCACGCTGCTGCACTATTTGCGAGACGAGGCCACCGCCCAGATCCCCGTGTGGCGCATGATCGCCACGCCGCTGGCAGAGATCGAGGGGCGGGCGAGGCAGTGGCGCCGCACGCTGCGCCGCCGCCACGTCCCGGCCGACCTCCTGGATGGCGCATCAACGGTGGGCGGGGGCAGCCTGCCCGGCGAGACCCTGCCGACGAAACTGGTCGCGCTGCCGGTGGCTCACCCCGACCAGTTTTCGGCCGCGCTGCGCGCGGCCGACCCGCCGGTGATCGCCCGCATCGCAGAGAACCACCTGGTTTTGGACCCCCGCACCGTCTTGCCGGAGGAAGAGCAGGACCTCTTGCAAACCATCACAAGAACACTCGAAACTATCAAGGAGAGCATTGATGAAACGAGACCTGGATAACCTGATGGAGGAACGCGACCTCGACGCGATCCTCATCTCTGGAAGCGGACACGACAACCCGGCCCTGTACTATATGACCAACGGCGCTTCCCTTCTGCATGGGCACGTGCTCAAAAAGCGGGGCGAGAAGCCGGTGCTGCTCTGCTCTCCCATCGAGCGCGAGATCGCGGCGACCAGCGGTCTCACCGTCGTCAATATGAGCAGGTACGACTACCTCGGCATCCTGCGCGAGACCAAGGACCAATTGGCTGCCGCCATCGAGCTGTACCGTCGCATATTCGCAGACTTGGGCGTCAGCGGGCGGGTCGGGTTCTATGGGACCGAGGATCGAGGGCGAGCCTGGGTGCTGCTCAACGCTCTGGACGCCCAACTGGAGGACGTAGAGGTCCACGGCGATTTCGACGTCACGCCCATTGATCGCGCCCGCACCACCAAGGACGAGGCCGAGGTCGAACGCATCCGCGAGATGGGTCGCCGCACCTGCCTGGTGGTGGAACAGACCATCCAATTCCTCAAGTCGCACCGGGTGCAGGACGGGATATTAGTGCAGGCCGATGGCACTCCCCTGACGATTGGGCGGACCCACAAAGAGATCGGACGACGGATCGCCGAGCAGCGGATGGAGGACCCGGAGGGCATCATCTTTGCCATCGGGCGCGATGCCGGTATCCCGCACAGCAAAGGCAACCCTCAGGACGTGCTCGCCCTGGGCCGTTCCATCGTCTTTGACATCTTTCCCCGCGAGGCCGGGGGCGGCTACTTTTTCGACATGACCCGTACCTTTTGCCTGGGTTACGCGCTGCCAGAGATCGAAAAAGCCTACCAGGACGTGTACGAGTGTATGGAGCAGGTCATCGCCGCGTACCAGGTGGGTGTGGAAGCGCGCCGCTACCAGCAGATGACCTGCGAGTTCTTTGAAAGGCGGGGACATCCCACCATCGCCAGCGACACCCAGACCGAGAGCGGCTACGTGCACGGCCTGGGGCACGGCGTGGGATTGGCGATCCACGAGGAACCCCGGTTCAGCGACGTGCCCAGCAACACGGACACGATCCAACCCGGCCACGTCTTTACCGTCGAGCCAGGGCTGTACTATCCCGACCAGGGGTATGGCATCCGGATCGAGGACGTGGTCTGGATCGACCCTGCCGGCCGGGTCCAAAATCTGACCAATTTCCCCAAGAAACTGGTGATCGAGCTATGATCCGCATTCTGGCCATCGAGACCTCCTGCGACGAGACCGCCGCCGCCGTCATCGAGGATGGACGCCGCATCCTCTCCAACGTCATCGCCTCGCAGACCGAACTACACGCTCGCTACGGCGGTGTGTTCCCCGAGATGGCCTCTCGCGCCCACATCGAGGCGATCCTGCCTGTGATCGAGCAGGCTATGCGCGAGGCGTACCTGGGCTTTGACGATCTGGACGCGGTGGCCGTGACCCACGGACCGGGACTGGCCGGCTCCCTGTTGGTGGGGGTCAACGCCGCCAAGGGCCTGGCGCTGGGACGGAAGCTGCCCTTGCTGGGGATCAACCACCTGGAGGCGCACATCTATGCCCACTGGTTGGAGACTCGACCTGACGGCGTCGAAACCGAGGAGGCGGCTCGGACAGACCTCGAGTTCCCACTGTTAGCCCTCGTCGTCTCCGGCGGTCACACCGAACTCGTCATGATGCACGATCACGCGCGGTACGAGTACCTGGGCGGCACCCTCGACGATGCCGCCGGCGAGGCCTTCGACAAGGTGGGCCGGCTGCTGGGCCTCCCCTACCCCGGCGGACCGGCCATCCAGACGACCGCTCAGAACGGTCACGCGACGGCCTTCCGCTTTCCCCGCGCCTGGCTGGACGACAGTTACGATTTCAGCTTCAGCGGCCTCAAGACTGCCATGCTGCGCATCGTCGAAAGCTACAGCGATCCCCCGCGCGGCCAGCAACTGGCGAACCTGGCGGCCAGCTTCCAGGCCGCGGTGGTGGACGTGCTGTCTGCCAAGGCCGCCCGCGCGGCGGAGGAATTCAAGGCCACCGCCGTGCTGCTGTGTGGAGGCGTATCGGCCAACCAGGCCCTGCGAACCACGACGGCCGAGCGAGCCAGCATACCAGTCCACTACCCGCCGCCCATCCTCTGCACCGACAATGCCGCTATGGTGGGCGCCTGCGCCTACCGCCACTTTATCGCTGGCGAGCGCGCCGGTTGGGATCTGGACGTCCTACCGGGGTTGCGCCTGGTGGAGAGACGGAGGACAGCAAGAGCATGAACCCTGTTCCAGGTTCACCACGCATCCGACCGCTGGCGCTGGGCCTGATCTGGCGCGGCGACGAGTTGCTGGTCTTTGAAGGCCACAACCACGTCAAGGGGGAGACCTTTTACCGTCCCCTGGGCGGGGGCATCCTGTTTGGAGAACAAGGACCGGAGGCGCTGCGGCGCGAGTTCCACGAAGAGTTGGGAGCACTGCTCACCGATGTGATCTACCTGGCTACCCTGGAGAATATCTTTACGTGTAACGGGCGACCGGGCCACGAGATCGTCCTGCTCTACGAAGCGAACCTGGCCGATCCCTCTTTTTACGAAAGCGAACAGTTCGAGGTGCACGAAGAAGAGGAGACCTTGACAGCGCGCTGGATCCCCTTGAACGAGCTTTGCTCCGGCGATCTCTTCCTCTATCCCGATGGACTGCCCCAACTACTGATGGACAGGTATGCGAAATGACAGAGAGACTCGACGGAGATGAACCCCGTGAATCTCACGAACCGGAACTCCGGTGGAGCCCGTTCGTCAAACGAACCGTCGCGCTGATTCTCTTTGGCGCGTTCGCCCTCGTGCTGTACGGCTTTCGCTACTTGCTGCCCCCCTTGATGATCGCCTTCCTGCTGGCTTTCATCCTCAACCCCATCGTCGGGTTCATCGTTCAACGCCTCCACCTATCCCGCAACGCGGCCACGGCTGTGGTCTTTTTGATTCTGATCGGGCTGATGCTGGGCGGCGTGGCTGCACCGGTGACCGCTGTGCCGACCACGGTGCGAGCCGTGCGTTCAGCCCAGTTCGACTTTATCCGCCTCATCAACGACATCGGCGCGTTCTTCGAACGACCCGTGCACGTGGGAGAGTATACGCTGGACCTGAGCAGCATATACCAGGAATTGAGCGCGACGCTGACCTCCTTCGTCGGCTCAGTGGCGGAGGGCACTCTAAACATCGTGCTCAACATCGCGTCGGGGGCCTTTTGGCTGGTCGTCATACTGATGACCACGTTCTACCTGGTCAAAGACACCGACCGGTTTGTCAGACAGTTGGACCGCCTGGCTCCGCTCGAGTATCGCGCAGACCTGGCACGCTTGCGCCAACAGATTGCTGGCGTGTGGAACGCATTCCTGCGCGGCCAGTTGGTGATCAGCCTGCTGATGGCCATCATCATCACCATAGTCTGTATAGCAGTGGGACTGCCCTACGCCCCGGTGATGGGCTTGATCTCTGGGTTGACTGAATTCATCCCGAACGTCGGACCAGCCGTCGCCTTGATACCGGCCGCCCTGGTCGCCCTGTTTAAGGGATCCGCCTTTTTGCCGTTGAGCAATTTTTGGTTCATGGTGCTGGTCATCGGGCTGTACATGATCATTCAACAGATTGAGAACAACTTGCTCGTCCCCCGCATCATGGGAGAAAGCCTCAACTTGCACCCCATGGCCGTGTTGATCGGCATCATCATCGGCGGTAATATGGCCGGCATCATCGGGATGTTGTTGGCCGCGCCCGTCCTGGCGACGCTGCGAGTGATCGTCAATTACCTCTTCTCCCACCTCTACGACCGGGACCCGTTCGCTGAGACAGCGCCAGAGAAAGCGGCCGCACCGCCCAAACCCAGCCTGACCAAGCGGGTGTACCGAGCCGCGTGGCGACAGGTGCAGGAAAAGGTGGACCCCAAAACTGGCACGGAGACCCTGTCCCTCAAAGTCTCGATTCGAAAGGCAGAACTGGCCGATAAACCGGCCATCGAGAGCATCTGCATCCAGATGGAGAATCCCGACTATATTCCAGACATCCTGGACGAGTGGCTGGCCGATCCCCACGGCCAGTTTGCGGTGGCAGAACTGCGCGGGGACGTGGTCGGGTTCGCCAAGCTCACCCGCCTGGCCGACGACGAATGGTGGTTGGAAGGGCTGCGCGTGGCCTCAGCCTGCCGGGCCGAGGGCATCGCGGGCCGACTGCAAGCTCACCTGGTGAAACAGGCGCAGCGGGAAGGAGACGGCGCCCTGCGCTTTGGCACCCGCTCGGATAACGAACCGGTCCATCGCCTCGCCGCCCACGACGGATTCCACCACACTCTCACCTACCGGCGCTATCAAGCCGATCCTCTGCCCAGCAGGGCGACGCCTCCCCTGCGCCAACTGACCGAGGTGGACGTAGAGGCTGCATGGACGCTGGTCCGTCACTCCCCCCGCTATCAAGCCGCCCGGGGGTTGTACGAAGAATGCTGGACCTGGAAAAACCTGACTCGAGAGCGGCTGGAACGACACATCACCGCTGGGGATGTCTGGGGACTGGGGAACTCGGACGGGCTGCCCGCTCTGGCTCTCGTCGGCCGGGATGACGTGCAAGGAGAAGAGGAGGACGTCTGCCTGTACGTTGGATACGTGGATGGGACGGGAGCGGCGTTGGTCGCGATGCTGCAAGGGCTGCGCGGACTGGCCGCACGACAGGCTTGCACCTGTGTGCGCATCAAGGCCGTAGCAGAGCCGGCCCTGGCAACGGCCCTCCAGGCCGCCGGCTACGAGATCTGTCGCCCCAACGATGTATGGATTTTCGAGCTCGAGTTATCACCACCAAGCGAGTAATCTAAAGGAGAGCAAGTCTATGCGCGAGATTTCTATTGCCACCGTACAAATGGAGCCCCAACTGGGCCAGATGGAAGACAACCTGATCAAGATGAGCGAGTTCATCTCTCGCATCGCCACCGAGCAGCCGGTAGACCTGATCCTCTTCCCGGAACTCGTCACGACGGGGTACGAGATCGGGCCTCATTTCCCCGATCTGGCCCAACGCATCCCCGGCCCCACGGTCAACCTGATCGCCCAGAGAGCCAGCGAGTTCGGTGTGCACGTCGCTTTTGGCATGGTCAGCAAGGAAAAAGTCGAATCCATCCTCTACAACACCGTCGTGCTGGTCGGGCCCGACGGCGATCTGATTGACCAGTATCACAAGGTGCACCTGCGAGGTGAGGAGCGGATGGCCTTTCGGGCCGGTTACAAGATCAAACCTACCGAGACCGCCCTGGGCAGCATCGGGATGATGATCGGATGGGATCTCGCCTTCCCAGAGACGGCCCGCAGCCTGGCGCTGGATGGGGCGGAACTGGTGCTGGTGAGTGCGAACTGGGAACGGCCTCACGTTGACGAGTGGCGGGTCTACCTGCTGGCCCGGGCCCGCGAGAACGCCGTGTTCGTCGCCGCCGCCAACCGTGTGGGTGAGGAACCCTCCTACACCTTTTTCGGCCAGAGCGCCATCATCGGCCCCGAAGGAAAAGTGTACGCCAGCGTGGACGAGGCGACCGAAGGGTACGCTGTCGCCCGCATAGACCTGGACCAGGTACGCGAGCATCGAGAGGAGACCCAGATCTTGCAATGCCGCCAGCCGGCGACCTATCGGTCCATCGTGAAGAAATATTGATGGCCGGGAAAAAGCCCTGGCACACCATCGCCACCACCCGCCTGTGGCGCAGTCGCTGGTATAACCTGCGCCAGGATAACGTACGCATCCACACCGGCGCCGAGGTCACCTACACCTTCCAGGAGCACCCGGGGGCCGTGTTCATCGTGCCGGTGACTGTCGAGCGGCGGATCGCCCTGCTGCGCCAATATCGCTACCCGGTGGACGAGTGGCTGTGGGAAATTCCCGCCGGAGCTGTGGACGGAGCCGAGAGCCTGGAAGCGGCCGCGCGGCGGGAGTTAGCCGAAGAGATCGGCGGCACGGCGAAAGAGATGCGCTACGTGGACCACTTTTTCGCTGCCAGCAGCGTCAGCAACCTGCGCATCCACGTCTTCCTCGCCACCGGCGTACAACTCCGGCCCGACGGCAGTCATCGGGAGGCGACGGAACTGATCGAGACCAGCGAGTTTGGCATCCTCGAAACCCTGACGATGGCGCGCGCGGGTCAAATCAAGGACGGCCAGAGCGCGCTGGCGCTGTTGTTGTGCGAACCCCTGCTGCGAGATGCGCTCTAGGGCAGCGCACACGGATACGGCTGTCCCTCGCCCAGCACCTCGTGAACGCGCCCCATCCACTCGCTGATGGGGATGCGCTGCGGGCATTTCTCCTCACACTCGCCGCACTGGACGCAGGCGCTGGCCCGGTTTTCCTCCGAGATCCACTCGTAGGACCTGCGAGCCAGGTCCGGTTTCTCGTACATCCGACCCTGGTTGTAGGCCTCAAAGTTGCGCGGAATATCCACCTCGTTGGGACAGGGCATGCAGTAGCCACATTGGGTGCAGGGGATGGGACACAACTCCTGGTACGCGTCCCGCACTCGATCCACCAGAGCCAACTCCTCCGGCTTCAGCCCACCGACCATCGCGCTGGCGGCGACGACAACGTTCTGCTCCACCTGTTCAAAGGTGCTCATCCCGCTAAGCACCACCGAGACCTCGGGCTGCTGCCACAGCCAGTGCAATGCCCAGGCGACCGGTGAGCGCTCCTGCGCGGCGGTATCCCACAGAGCTTGGATCGATTCGGGCGGAGCGACGAGCCGTCCACCCAACAGAGGCTCCATGATCACCACCGCCAGCCCTTTCGAGGCGGCATACCGCAGCCCACGCGTGCCCGCCTGATGTTCAATGTCCATATAGTTGTACTGAATCTGGCACAACGTCCAATCGTAAGAGTCCACGATCTCCTCAAAGACCTCGTACTCGTCGTGGAACGAGAACCCCAGATGACCAATACGCCCATCGGCCATCGCCCCCTCGGCCCACTCTCGCACCCCCAGGTCGCGCAGGGTGTACCACCACTTCTTCTTGAGGGCGTGCAGCAGGTAAAAGTCTATGTGCCCGGTCTGCAGCCGCTCCAACTGCTCGTTCAAATAGCGGTCGAAATCCGCGCTCGTCTCGACCTTCCACGAGGGCAGTTTTGTCGCCAAGCGTACTTTTTCCCGGTAGCCATCCCGCAGCGCTTCTCCGACGAACGACTCGCTCCTCCCGCCGTGATATGGATACGCCGTGTCCAAGTAATTCACGCCCTGGTCTATGGCGTAGCGAAGCATGCGCGCCGCCTCCGGCTCGTCAATCTCCTTGGGGTCCTGTCCCCCAGTAGGGAATCGCATGCAGCCAAACCCCAGCGCCGAAACCTGCCAGTCCAGTGTGCCAAAGTTGCGATATTGCATCGGTCACTCCCTTGAACTTTTGAGAAACTTTTTCACTCCACTATGTGCGCCGCCAGACGAATGGATATATTGTACCTCAATTGAACGGTCAGGCCAAGCCACCGCCAAAAGTACCTCCCGGGGGAACTTTGTGGTATCATGGAGCAGGCGCCGCGATGGAACCGAATATGGAGGCCCAAGGATGGAGAACCAGAACCGAGTGCCGTACCGACAGTTACTGGCCGCGCTGACTCTGCTGACGATCCTGCTGAGCAGCCCTGCGCCCTCCGGAGGGCGGGCCGCCGACGTCACGTCGCTCACCGGGAATCATCCCCCCAGCCCTGGCGCTGTCTCATTCCACACCACCACCCTCTCCATCCCCACCTATCCCTACGCCGACCATCTGACCACCGGCTACAATCCGACCTACAACATGACTTACCCCATCCTGGATTGGAAATCCTACACAGCCGCCTCCCCCCATCCCACCTCCCGAGAGTACGAGCTGTTGGTGCTGGAGAATGATTACCTGCGGGTCACACTGCTGCCAGAACTGGGAGGGCGGGTCTACCAGATGACGTTCAAGCCCACCGGCCACGACGTGCTGTATCAGAATCCAGTCATCAAACCCACCCATTGGGGCCCGCCAGAGCAGGGCTGGTGGTTAGCGATCGGGGGGATCGAATGGGGCCTACCGGTAGATGAGCACGGGTACGAGTGGGGTCAGCCGTGGGACTACCAGGTGGTCACCTCGACGGCCGGCGTCACCGTCACGCTGCGGGACACGGACGCCGCCGACCGGCTGCGGGCCGCCGTCGCCGTTCACCTGCCGGTCGGGCGGGCCCACCTCACCATCACGCCGCGCCTCGAAAACCCGACCGGGAGCGCCATCTCTTACAAGTATTGGGCCAACGGCATGCTCGCGCCCGGGCCGGCCAACACAGTCGGCCCGGACCTGCACTTTGTCTTTGACGCCGCCGAGATGTCGGTCCACTCGACCGGCGACGACCGGCTGGACTGTCACTCACCCTCCCCGACCGGCCCCGATTGCCGCTTCAGTTGGCCGCTCTATCAGGGCGTTGACTTTTCCCGCCTGGGGAATTGGCGCCAGTGGCTCGGCTTTTTCGAGTACCCGGACGCCGGCAGCGGCCCCATAGAGATGGCCGGTGCCTACGACACGGCCGCGGACGAGGGGGTGGCCCGCATCTTTCCCCCAGACCTGGCCCAGGGCAGCAAAGGGTTCGCCTTCGGATGGTCAGAGCCAATAGACTGGCGTCAATGGACCGACGACGGCTCCACCTACGTCGAACTGCACGGCGGCGTCGCGCCGACCTTTTGGGACACGGCCGTCCTCCCGGCCGGTGGGGCGCTGGCGTGGACCGAGTACTGGTATCCCGTCAGCGGCATCGGTCAACTGAACACGGCGACGGCCGAGGCGGCGTTGGGGGCGCGCGAGCGCGAGGCGGACGGACTCGCCTACATCCTCATCGGCCTGCACACCACCGCCCCCCACCCCGCCGGCAGCACCACCCTCTACGCCTGGAGCCGAGACGACTGCACCGAGCTGGCCCGTTGGACCCTGCCGGCCATCGAGCCGGGCACACCGCTCAGCGCCTCGCTCATAGCGCCGGGGCACGCCCTGGCGGATCTAGCCCTCGCCTACCTGGACGACGCCGGTGTCCTGCTCGCCTCGCTCAACCCGCGCGACTGTCTGCCGCCCCGCTCGTCGGTCGCTCCCCTGCCGATGTGGGTCGCCACGACCACGTTCACCGTGACCTGGAGCGGCCAGGATGTGTGGACGGGCGTCGCCTCCTACGACGTGCAGGTCCGCGACGGGTACCCGGGGACCTGGACCACCTGGCTGACGGATACCGCCGCCACCTCCGCTCCCTTTACCGGCGTCCCCGGCCACACCTATTTCTTCCGCGCCCGCGCCCGCGACGCCAGCGGCAACCAGGAACCCTACGGGGAATCAGAATGGGGGCAGGCGTTCACCACGGTGTTGACCGAGCCAGCGCCGGTGCTGGTCACGTCGCGCAAGTCCGCCGCGCCTCGACTGGCGCGGCCCCACCAGGCGATCTCGTACACCATCTGCGTCAGCAACACCGGCAACCTGACGGCCTCCGTCGCGCTGACCGACACCCATCCCGCCAGACTGGTCCTGCTGACCGGAACCGTGGCCGGCCCGCCCGGTTTCACCCTGGATGATCCCGGAGGCCTCATCTACTGGAGAGGGGACGTGGCACCGGGCGAGGCCGCCCGCATCACCTACGCGCTCTACCTGACGACCGAGACCCCCATCGGCGCGGGGCTGACCAATACGGTCACCATTGCTGGGGGTTTAGAGGGAGAACTCACGCGTCGGGCGACGGTCGTGCGGGCATACCCGGTCTGGCTGCCCCTGGTCGTGGGGGGATGGCCGCGGAGCTCGCCGTAGCGCGGAATTGACTCCGCCGCCCACTGCGCGGAAGACCATGCGCTACTGAACGGCGGTCATTGAAAAACCTGTGTGGGGCGGATTGCCCACCCTATTGGACGACGACCTGGACAGGGCCGCTCAATCTGACGCAGCCATCAGAGAAGCAGATCATCAGCCACAGATGGTACGTGCCAGCACCCAAGGTGAACTGGTTGATGTGGTCACGGTGAACGAATCTCTGTCCCGGCTGGAACTGGGAATAGCTCCAACTCTTTTGCATCTCGTTCGTCTCCTCCACGAACACCCCCAGGGCGTCATATTCGACCGAGTTGGACGAACTGTTGTAAACCCACATATTGAACCAGATATCCGAGCTGCTACCGTATGGGCCGGGCGCTCCCTCCACCTGGAATCCCTCCGCCACGAGGCCCCGCACGGTGGAAGGAGTGGGAGGCGACTCCGTCGGAGGGACGGCTGTCGGAGCGGCTGTCGCCTGTACTGGCGCAGCGGTCGGGGCCGCCGGGGGCTGAACCTGGGGCACGACTTGGGTGTTAGAGGCCGTGACCAGCTCGCCAAACACCCAGGCGGACGAGTCTTGGTATCGAATCTGCCACCAATCGCCGTACTGCCCGGTCAGCTCCACCTGCGACCCAGGATCGAGATAGCCGATCCGAGTATATTGGGTGCCTGGTCCGGTGCGCACGTTCACACCGCTCTCGCCCACCACGGCCGATGCCACGACCGGCGTATCGGTGACGGGGGCCGGTGAGGGCAGCGGAGTAGCCGTGGGCAGCGGAGTAGCCGTGGGCAGCGGAGGTGTGGACGAGGGGAATGGCGTGACCACCGGCAACTCGATTGCTGCGGTGGGAGCGGCCGCCTCGCTCGTCGTGGGTGTGGCGTCAGCAGACTCGCCGTTGCCCAAGCCAAAACCGAACCACAACAATCCAAGGCCCAGCGCCACGATCAGCAGCCATCCAACGATTAGTAGTATGGTACTGCCCCGTCCAGATCGGGGGTACAAGTTATCATTCATTGACCCATCCCCTCCTGCGTACTAGTATATCCCAACCCAGGCATAAAGTCAACGCGCGCGCAAGGCCCATCCTCACACCACAGAAAACCACCCGAACCGGCGTCGGTTCGGGCGGTTCGGCAGGGGAATGCCCCTCTATTCACGCCAATGACGTCAAGCCCCGAATTTAATCAGACGCCCAGCATACGCCATCGCCAGGGGCATCAGATCGGTGTTGTGGATGTGGCCCAGGCCGCCGGCCATACAGGGACGCTCCCCGAACTGGGTCACACCATCGGGGCGGATGTACTTGGACCACAAGAGTACCGGGAGCTCGTGCCAACTGTGCGCCTTCCACACCGCCGGTGTCGAGTGATCGCCGGTGATGATGAGCACGTCCGGTCCCAACGCCAGGATGTCCGGCAACACCCGATCGAAATGCTCGATCACCTGGGCCTTGGCCTCGAAATCCCCATCCTCCCCTCGACTGTCCGTCTTTTTGACGTGGAAGAAAAAGAAATCATACTCCTGCCAATGGGCTTTGAGGGTCTCGACCTCGTCCTCGATGGTCTCCCCGGTGGGCAGCACATCCATCCCGACCAACTTGGCCACGCCCCGATACATCGGATAGGTGGCGATAGCGCCACAGCGCAATCGGTAGATCTCGGGAAGCTTGGGCAGGCCTGGATCCTTGGCGATGCCGCGTAGATTACATCCGTTGGCCGGATGCTCGTCGGCCAAGAGCTTGCGGGCCTCGGACAGCCAGCGGTTGAGTAGTTCAGCTGTGGAGGCCGCTTCCGGGCGTAGCGGTTTGACGGGCAGCGGCGGTTTACCGGCCTGCTGGGGGTCCGTCTCCGTCAGGCCATCGTGCAACCTCTCCCCCCGCAGCACCAACACGAAGCGATACTCTTTCACCGGCTCGACGAACGTTTCCACGCCCGGCAGGTCGATTTGGCGCAGCTTGGCGCACAATCGAGCGCCGACCTCGGTGGGGATGCGACCAGCGCGCCGATCGGTAATCAACCCCTGTTCGTCCAGGGTACAAAAGTTGCCCCGCGCCGCGACGTCGTTATCCTGCAGATCGAAGCCGATCCCGAGAGCCTCCAGCACGCCGCGTCCGATCTCGTACGTCAGCGGATCGTACCCAAAGAGGGATAGATGACCAGGGCCGCTCCCCGGCGTGATACCAGGCGCCACTGGTGTGCCCATCCCACAGATGGAACGGGTCGCCAGCGCGTCCAGGTTAGGTGTGTGAGCCGCCTCTAGCTCCGTCGGTCCATCAGGGGTAAGGGGCAGTCCTCCCAACCCATCCAGCACCAGCAAAATGATCTTGGTCTGCCCCTCGATTGCCAATTGGCGCATCAATTCCAAATCAGCCATCTTTCCTCCTCTTCACGGTCGGACACTTGTACTCAGGGAGCAATCCTCTCGTCGCGAGCAACAAGGATGGGCACATTTCTCCCATACTCTCAAATCCGCGCTCTAATTCGACGCTGCCGGGCTAGCGAATCGCTATCTCTGTCTGCTTGTCAAAGATGTGCATCCGATCCAGGTTCAAAGCAGCCTGGATTTCGTTACCCACCCGGGCATTGGTGCGAGGATCAAATCGTCCCAGGAACTCGAGATGCTCCGTCACAAAGTAAACGATCACCTCGTTGCCCATCAACTCGGTCACGTCCACCCTGGCATCCACCAAGGCGGCCTCGATACCCGGCGGGGCAAATTCTGGATCGTGTGTGTCCTCAGGACGAATGCCAAAGACCACATCTTTGCCCACGTACGGGCGATAGGTATTCGCCCTGCTTTCAGGGATGGTCAGCATGAAATCCTTACAATCCAATGCCACTTTACCATCCCGATCAACCATCTTGGCATCGAAGAAATTCATCGCTGGGCTGCCGATAAAGCCTGCGACGAACACGTTGGATGGCGTGTCGTACAGGGCATGGGGTGTATCAATTTGCTGCAAAAAGCCATCCTTGAGCACTGCAATGCGCGTCCCCATCGTCATCGCCTCGACCTGGTCGTGGGTGACGTAGATAAAGGTGGTTTCCAAACGCTGATGGAGCTTGCTGATCTCGGCCCGGGCCTGCACACGCAGCTTGGCATCCAGGTTAGATAGCGGCTCATCCATCAGAAAGACGTTAGGCTCTCGCACGATGGCCCGCCCCACAGCCACACGCTGCCGCTGACCACCAGAAAGCTGCTTGGGCTTGCGTTCCAACAACTGCCCAATGCCCAGAATATCGGCCGCCTCCTTCACCCGGCGGTCGATCTCTTGTTTCGGGGTCTTGCGCAGTTTGAGACCAAAGGCCATGTTGTCATAGACCGACATGTGAGGATACAGGGCGTAGGACTGAAAGACCATCGCAATGTCTCGATCCTTGGGCGGCACGTCGTTCACGATGCGGTCGCCAATATAGATGGTGCCCTCGCTGATCTCCTCCAGGCCAGCCAGCATCCGCAGAGAGGTGGACTTGCCACATCCCGACGGACCGACGAAAACCAGGAACTCTTTGTCCGGGATCTGGATATCCAGATCACTGACCGCGACCACGTCGCCGAACCGCTTGTATACGTGCTCATACGTTACGCTTGCCATTTGATTTCACTCCTTTCAAATTTCTTCTGACGTTCAACACTCGATCCCAAAAACAGAATGCCGCAAGATCCGGCGTTCGAGCCGGTTCAGAACCTATGTCAGAACCACACGCACCCCTGCCTCGGTCAGGTCCCACAAAATGGAGGATGGAGTCTCGCGGGATGTAACGATGACGTCCGCGCTATCCACCGGGGCAACGTATGCCGCCGCCGCGCGCCCCACTCGTTCGACCGGTACCAGAACAATGACTTGGGAGCCGATATCGAGCAGCTCGCGCACGACCTCGGCCTGAGGGAGATCGTCGTCAGTCAACCCATCCACTGCACTGACACCGCCCAACTCCAATATCACGTGATCCGCCCGCAGGGTCGCGAGGGCGGCCCGAGTCAACTGCCCCACCATCCCCAAGTCCCGCTCTGCGACCTGTCCACCGGTGACGATCACGACGTGTGGTGTGTTGGAGGCCAGCCAATGGGCGATCTCTAGCCCATTGGTGACGATGGTGAGATGGGAGTGCTGGCCCAGAAAACGGGCGACCTGCAAGGATAGTTGACCTGGACCGAGAAAGACCGTCTCGTTCTCGGCGATCATCTTGGCAACAGCTTGCCCAATGCGGGCCTGGGGAGTCAGAGGGGCGTCAGCCCTTTCTAGCGCTTTTCCCTCACACCGGACCGCTCCACCATGGACCCGCTGCAGGGCTCCCTGTGCTTCGAGCACATTCAAGTCCCGCCGAATGGTCGCCGCATTGACGTCAAACTGGGCCGCCAGGTCGGTCACACGCGCGGCCCCCTCTTGCGCCACGGTCTCGGCGATAGCAGATCGTCTTTCTGCGGTCAACGCGGAAGATGAGTGTGGATTCACGCTCGTTATTTTACCACATCGCGCCCGATATGTCAATACAGGTGCGCGCAATCGAGTGTATTTTAAGGTTTATTCGCGCATAATCGCGCACAGTCGAGTGTTTTCGAGCAGCGCCCCGCCGTCTGGCGGGGCGCTGGCATCATTCATTCATCTGGCCCAACTGCGCTCACATCACGCCCTATTACCACTCGTCCTCCTGATCTTGAGGATAATCGGTATCCTGCCAATCATCCTGCCAATCATCGGTAAAATCGACGATGAAGGGATCCGTGCTGACGATCTCTAATTCTACGGCACAGGACGAACAGACGATAATTGCCCCCTCTCGTGGCTTTTCCAGCTTGATCACTGAATCGCAATTCGGACAGCGTGTCTTGGTCATTGCTCTTTTCTCTTCCCGTCTGGTTGCTAACTCGAATACCTCTCAGCACACATCCTCCCTGTCACACCCACCCCACAGGAGGCATACGTGACAAGAGTCCCCCATACACCAGATCGCCAGCTTTTCAGCCTATGCCAATCAACTAATCCTCATCCTCCCAATCGTCTTCCTCCCAATCGTCATCCAAGGGATAATCCACGTCCAGGGGATCAATATCAATGATCTCTAGCTCGACACCACATTCAGGACACACGATGATGTCACCCTCGACCGGATCATCCACGCGAATGACAGCATCACACTCGATACAAGTTGTCTTGGGCATTTTAACCTCCCTCGTTTCAAATTACCCGGTTTGGGCTCTTAACGAGCGCAGTATAACACAAAACAGAACCCAAGACGGTGGGATTTCAGTGGCACTTTGGTAAACGTTTGGTGTGCCAGTGTTGACTTTTCGTGCACCCGATGTTATCATACCCCCCGTCATCATGCCATTGTTAACGCGCCATCAATGAACCGATCCCGACGTATTCTAGTGAGGTAAGCGGCATGCACATCCTCATCCTCGCGCCCGATTCCAGCACGGCTCAACAATTGCAGGATGCGCTGTGCGGGATAGACGATCGCTATACCGTGGCTACGACATGGGCCGATGCCGCCTCTGCCCTCGAAATCGAGCTTCCCGACCTGGTCCTCATCGAGCGGAGCGCCCTCGCTCGAATTGAACCGACCAACCTGCTCAACATGATGGAATCCGGTCGCTGGCCGACCATCCTCCTGATGGACATCCCGTTTGCCCAGGCGGTAGAAAAACTGGCGCTGGCCAAACGCCTCACCAAGTCAACTCCCCCATCCTACCAAATCGGAGAGCTGTGCATAGACACGCGCAAGAAACGAGCAGGGTTGGGCGAGCGTTGGGTCACGTTACCCCCTATACAATACCGCCTGCTTCTGACTCTCGCCCGGCGGGTCGGTGAGGTCGTCAGCTATCGAGAACTGTTACAAACCGTCTGGGGATACGATGGAGATGACAATGAAGCTCGCGAATTGCTCAAGGAACACATACGCCGCATTCGCCGGCGCCTGCGAATGGACCCCAAGGAACACCGGTATATCCGCTCTGTACGGGGCTTTGGATATATGCTCGCTCCTCCCGATGAGGATTAGAGTTCTGACGCCCGAGCGGACAGCCCTAAACGCCCCGGATGCAATACACACGAGTTAACAACCCTATGCACACAGACCCCAAGATACCGAGACCAGGGCATTCCAAGCTCACATCACCCGGCTCCACATGGTCCGTCCTGTTCCCAGGCAGCACATCGCGAGACACGCTCCTGGCCAGGTGTGGGTCAAGTAAAAGCGGTTAGAATGAACGAAAAAGACCACGAAACAGATCTGTTTTCCCAGATTCGATTCAGCCGGGGGTTGGGTTTCTGGCAAGTCACCTCTCATGGGACGAGCGTCATTGTTGTCGCCATCCTCTTTGTTCTGCTGGGTGACGCAGCCGCTGTCGCGGGGTCCCTCACTCCCCTGGCCCTGCTCCTGACCGCTCTGCTGGTCGGCGTCAATGCCCCGAGTTATGCCAAACTGGCCGTGGATGCAGTCCGCCCTGGCGGAGCTTACGTCCAGGTGCAACAGGCCCAGAAAGGCTGGTTGGCCTTCCTCACTGGCTGGACTCTTATCCTATCCGGCCTGGGACTGAGCGCCCTGCTGGTCAAGGGGTTTGCCATCCAGACCACTACCCTGCTGCACGATTACCTCGGTCTGGCCCTCGATCCCTGGCCCTGGGCGGCCGGCCTGGTGATGCTCCTGGCCGTCAACAACGCCCTAGGCACCTGGCGAGGCCGCCACGGGCTACTCGTCGCCCTATCACTGTTCACTCTGGTGGGATTCGCCATGATAGCAGCGCCACACATCACGACCACAGACTATGTCGCTGCTAACCAGGACTGGCGGCACGGAATCACCCTCTTGATGGCCGCTTTTGTGGGTCTAGAGGTGACGACCAGTCTCCAGAACGAGATGCGCCAGCAAAAGAAAAACATCCCCCGTTCTCTGCTGCTCACACTAGGGCTGTCGGCCGGGCTGGGGATGCTGGTCGTCGCCGTCGCTATCGGCGTCGTCGGCCCAGAAATGCTGACCGATTCACCGACCGCCCTGGCTGCCGTCGGAGAGCGAATAGCCGAGGGGGCCGGACGACCACTCATTCTGATCCTCGGCATCCTGGCGCTGCCTGTGGCTGTCAACAGTATGCTGATGGTCGTCGTACGCCAGATATACGTCATGAGCAAAGACGGCTATTGGCCGCCCGCTATGCGCCATCTCGACCCACGCTTCAAAACTCCCTCCCGGATCATTTTTCTCACCACCCTCCTGCTGTTGCCACTGATCTGGCTGCCCACCGACTTTGTGAGCCACCTGGTCAGCCTTCTCTACCTCCTTGTTCTCGTCACCCTCAACCTGATCCTTGCTGCACGCCCGCAGCGAACCCCCTCCCCCTTCGTCCTCCCCTTCCATCCCTGGATTCCAGGGATCGCGCTGGCGATAGATGTGCTCATCCTGCCACTTTGGCACCCCATCTACCTGGCCTGGGCCGCCGGCTGCCTGGCAGTGGGAACCCTCATTTACGTCCTGTACGCCCGCACCCACCACATCGAGGCCCAGACCGGGGTCACGGTATTCAAGCCGCCATCCCAGGAACGCGCCGAGTCGAAATACCGCGTGCTGGTTCCGATCGCCAACCCGGCCACGGCCGGCACACTCCTCCGCCTGGCCGGTGTGTTGGCCCGTCATCGAGAGGGACGCGTGCTGGCGCTGCAAGTGACCGTCGTGCCGGACCAAATTCCCCTGGAAGAGGGCCGCCACCGGGCGGCAGCCGGCCGCACCCTCCTGGAACGGGCGGTCGAACAGGCTCGTGCAGAGAACTTTGAGATCGAGACCATGACCCGAGTCGCCCACAGCGTCGCCCAGGGTATCCTGGACACGGCGCGGGAGGAGAACATCGCCCTGATCCTGATGGGGTGGCGCGGTGACACCCGTTCCTTCAGTGCCTCTATGGGACCGGTCATTGACGCCGTGATCCGCGACGCCCCATGCGACGTGACCGTGGTCAAGGGGGACGGGTGGAGCGGAGCGGCCAAGATCCTGGTGCCCGCGGCTGGTGGCCCCCACGCCCCCATCGCCGCCCAACTGGCCCTGACACTCTCGGAGGCCGAAGGAGCGAAAGTGACCGCGCTCTACGTCCAACTCGGACGGGCCACCCCCGAACAGATGGAATTGAACAAACAGCGCCTGGCCCAGACGTTTGCCGGACTAGAATTTAGCCATCCCCTACAGCAAAAGGTGGTGGTCGCCGACAGCATCGTGGAAGGTATCATCCGCGAAGCCGCAGGATATGACTTGGTCCTGCTGGGCGCCTCCGAAGAGGGAATGCTCGATCAATTCGTCTTTGGCAGCATCCCCCAACAGATCGCCGCGCGAGTTCCCAAGACCGCCATCATCGTCCGGGGATACGGCGGACCGACCGAATTCTGGATTCGCAAGTTGACGCGCGGCCTCCTCCATCTCCTCCCCCGGCTGAACGCCGAGGAGCAGTTGGGACTTCGCGAGACGATGAGCACCAGCGCCCGCCCCAACGTGAACTATTTTGTACTCATCGTCCTCTCCTGTATCATCGCCACCCTGGGCCTGCTGTTGGACAGCGCGGCAGTCGTTATCGGCGCCATGCTCGTCGCCCCGTTGATGTCCCCCATCCTGGCCTTTTCCCTGGGAATCGTGTTGGGAGATGTGCGGCTGATCCGCCTCTCTATCGAAGCGGTCTTTAAGGGCGTAGCCCTGGCCACCATCATTGCCATCTTTATCGGCATTCTCTCGCCCCTCAAGGAACTGACCGGCGAGATTATGGCTCGCACCCAGCCCAACCTGCTCGATCTGACGGTTGCCCTGGCCTCTGGCATGGCTGGCGCCTATGCCCTGGCCCGCAAGGACGTCAGCGCGGCCTTGCCCGGTGTCGCCATTGCCGCCGCCCTGATGCCCCCCCTGGGTGTGGTCGGGTTAGGGTTGGCTCTGGGAGAACCCCGCGTGGCCGGCGGCGCTTTTCTCCTGTTCATCACCAATATCGCCAGTATCAGCCTGGCTGGCGCCATCATCTTTCTCCTGCTGGGAGTCCATCCAGATACCTGGCGACCGGAGGCCCAACAACACGTGCGGCGTGGTTTAGTCGGCATCACGTTTCTGCTCCTGATCATCGCCATCCCGTTGGGAATCGTCATGCGAGGCGACGTCCGGGATACCGCCCGGCGACAAACGGCGCACCAGATCCTCCACCAACGCCTGTCCGCCACGGGAAGTGAGCTCGTCCACCTGGAGATCGAACACGGCCCCACGGGAATAACTATCTCGGCCACCGTGCGCGCCGTCACGCCCCTGGACCAGGATACTGTGGACGAGCTGGTCACAGCGCTGACCGCACAACTCGAACAACCGGTGCAGCTAGAACTCGTCGTTCTGCCAACCATTCACTCGGCAACCTTCCCACAGCCAGAATAGCAAACCTGGGCGTCCAGGCCGGGGTGCGCATCCTGTGTTGCCTGGCCCAAGATGTGCTGGGCGGTCGAGAGGCCGTTCGGAGTCTTCTCAGCGCCGCCGTCCCAGATGCCACAGCCGACCGGGCGCCATGTCCCGCATGGATAGTCCACCGCCAAGCGCGTTTTCCCATTTGTAACGGAATCGTAACCGAAAATGGGCGATTTCATGCTACAATCCTGGCAGATTGAATGCTCACCTCCGCTTTCAACAAGGTAGTGTGACCGTGATACAGTATGACCATCAACAAATCCACGCCGTAGAAGAAGGACACCCAAACCGACAGGTCGCGCTCATGATCCACGGCTGGTCGAGTTCGTGGTACGCCATGTCGCCACTGCTCGGCCTCGTCAGCCAGAGATTTCGCGCCATCGCCGTTGACCTGCCCGGTTACGGCGCGTCGCCCCCCTTGCACGAACGGGTGACCATCCCGGCCTATGTCGATGTGTTGGCCGACTTTGTCGAGCGGGTGACCGATGGCCAGGTCGTTCTCATTGGCCACTCGATGGGCGGCATGATCAGCCTGACCATGGCCCTGCGCTACCCAGCCCTGGTCGAACGCATGGTCCTGATCGACCCCACCATCACGGGCCGCCTCTCGAACTCGATCAATTTCTTTGTCTCGCCCATCACCATCCTGGAACGGTTCGGACTGGGCAGCCTGATCGTCTCCTCCGTCGAGCGGATGATGGTGGGCATCACCGATCGACTGATGCGCCCGGTGTCCTACGCCGAACGCAGCGGCATCACCCGCGAGGAACACCATCGCCTGCAAGCCGACGTCCGCCGCCCAGGCCAGGGCAAAGTGCGCGCCGAATGCTTCTTTGCCATGCGTGAAAACGATCTACAGGGCCAGTTGGGCCAGGTCGAGGTGCCGGCCCTGGTGGTATGGGGTGCGGAGGATAACACCGTTCCCCTGCGCGATGCCGGCGTGGTAGCGGATGAATGGCCCACCGCCGAACTGCGCATCATCCCCAAGGCCGGTCACTGGCCGCACTTTGAAACCCCGGACACCGTCCGCCGCCAGGTCGCCTCCTTTCTCGGCCTGCCGCTGTTCAGCGGCGCCCTCCACACCCCCTTGGGCGACGACGAATTGGTACAGACCCGCGAGGTCGCCCAATTCCTGGCCCACTCGGACATGGGGAACGACCTGAACATGGCCCAGCGCATGCGCCTGGCCGCTCAATTCCGCCGCCGCTCCTACCCCTCGGGCCAAAACGTCGTCAGCGCCGACGAAGAGGGCAACGAACTGTACATCGTTCAGGCCGGCACCGTCGAGGTGTGGAGCGACCCCGAACAACCTGGTCAAGAAGGGGTCAGCACCCGGCGGATGGCCACGTACCGTCCCGGTCAAATGCTGGGCGAATTAGCCATGCTGGACCAGGGTAAGCGCAGCGCCGACCTGATCGCAGGCCCAGAAGGCGCCACCGTCCTGGCGTTATCACGAGAGCGACTGCTGGCCCTGTGCGAGGACGACGCTGTACTGTCCACGCGGCTGCTGTGGAACATTGCCGTCTCCATGGCTCAGCGCGTGCGCTTCATCCTCTGGCAGCTCCAGCGCGCGTCACAGCGCAACTACTAGCCTCCCCCCAATCCCCATACGCTTCCCCCCATATTCGGGATGAGTCACGGCGCCCCGGCGCCCCCCACCCGTTGACGACTCTGTCACGTTCGGTTATAATAGACTCGATATCAAACAGCCATCTCGCGAACAAAAAGATGACGACCCACAAGCAGATTCAGACCGCCCTCAAATGGCTCACCCCTGGCATAGGGATCAAACGTTGGCTGCTGCTCTTGGCCAGCGGTATCGCGCTGCTCAGCCTGGGATTCGGTTCCCTGCTCAGACAACTCTACCCTCTGCCGGACATCTTTTACTACCTCACGTTCCAATTCATCCCCCCGGCCTTGCGGATCGTGCTGGTGGGACTGGTCGGCATCGCTATGGTGATTCTCGGCCTGTTCCGCATCAACCAGACCCTGTTGGCCCCCTTCGTGCACACCGATTCCGAGACCGTCGCCAACGCGATCTACCAGTACCGGCAGCGAGAGCGCGGGCCCAAGATCGTCGCCATCGGTGGAGGACACGGCCTGGCTGTCCTGCTGCGCGGCTTGAAGAGGCACACCTCCAACATCACCGTCATCGTCACCGTCGCCGACGATGGGGGCAGTTCAGGCCGCCTGCGGAGGGATCTGGGCGTGCTCCCTCCCGGCGATTTTCGCAACTGCATCGCTGCATTGGCCAACGACGAGGCTCTGACGACCCAGTTGTTCCAATACCGGTTTGGCGATGGCAACAGCCTCAACAGTCACAGCCTGGGCAACCTCTTTATCACCGCCATGGCAGAGGTGACCGGCAGCTTTGAGCGGGCCATCCTGGAATCGGGCCGCGTGCTGGCGATCCAAGGGCGCGTCCTCCCCAGCACACTGCGCGACGTGACGTTGATGGCTGACCTGCGGGCTGAATCAGCGGGAGTCAACCGAGTCGCTGGCGAGTCGAGCATCACCCAGGCCGGCGGCATCATCGAACGGGTCTACCTGGAGCCAGACGATGTCCCGGCTTACCCGGAGGCGGTGCACGCCCTACTGGACGCGGACCTGATCGTGGCCGGTCCCGGCAGTCTCTACACCAGCGTCCTCCCCAACCTGCTCGTGCAAGACATAGCCCAGGCCGTCAGGGCCAGCCGCGCCCTCAAGGTCTATGTCTGCAACGTCGCCACCCAGCGCGGGGAGACGGATGGCTACGGCGTCAGCCATCACGTTGCGGCCCTGGAAGCCCACGTGGGGCAGAGCCTGTTCCCCATCGTGCTGGCCAACGACAACCTGGACGTGAACTTTGACGCTCCTCCCGGAGTCGCCCTGGTGGCGATGAACATCTCCGCCGACGCCACCCACCGCATCGTCTCCGCCGACCTGACCGATCCCGTCCATCCCTGGCGCCACGACAGCGACAAACTGGCCCAGGCCCTATTAAAATTGCTCTGACACGCTCTCTCAGCAAGTGATCAAGGTCCATCCTTGAATCGCTAAACATATACACACTATACGAAAGGAGTTTGAAACAATGACAGTCAAAATTGGTATCAATGGTTTTGGTCGCATCGGTCGTCAGGTGCTCAAGGCCCTGCGGGAAACGTACGCCGACCAGTTCGACGTCGTGGCCATCAACGATCTCTTTGACGCCCGGATCAACGCCCACCTGTTCAAGTACGATTCCAACTATGGCATCTACTCTGGCTCCGTGGAAGTCGTCGGCGGGGACATCGTGGTGGACGGCAACCCGATCAAGGTCTTTGCCGAACGGGACCCGGCCAAACTGCCCTGGGGCGACCTGGGAGCCGAGATCGTCGTCGAATCCACCGGCGTCTTTCGCGATGGCAAAAAAGCTGCCGCCCACATCCAGGCGGGCGCGAAAAAGGTCATCATCAGCGCCCCCGCCAAACCCGCCGACAGCGTGGACCTGACCATCGTCCTGGGCGTGAACGACGACCAGTACGACCCCGCCAACCACCACATCCTCTCCAACGCCTCCTGCACCACCAACTGCCTGGCCCCGCCCGCCAAAGTAGTGTTCGACAACTTTGGCATCGTCAAGGGGTTGATGACCACCATCCACTCCTACACCAACGACCAGCGCATCCTCGACCTGGCCCACAGTGACCTGCGGCGCGCTCGCGCTGCCGCCACGAATATCATCCCCACCACCACCGGCGCTGCCAAAGCGTTGGCCCTGATCATCCCAGAGCTAGAGGGCAAGTTCGACGGCTTTTCACTACGCGTCCCCACCCCAACCGTCTCTATCGTGGACTTTGTGGCCGAAGCAGAGAAATCCACATCGGTAGAGGAGGTCAACGCGGCCTTCAAGGCCGCCGCCGAGGGCCCGATGAAGGGCATCCTGGGCTACTCGGATGAACCGCTGGTCTCGATGGATTACAAGGCCGATCCACGCTCCAGCATCGTGGATGGGTTATCCACCATGGTGATAGGTAACCTGATCAAAGTAGTGGCCTGGTACGATAACGAATGGGCCTATTCCGTCCGCGTCTGCGATCTGGCCAAGCTGATGGCGGATAAAGGACTCTAGTTGAGAGACCAAGGATCAGGGATCAGGTCGAACTCCTGATCCCTGATTCCTACCCCGGACCACTGTCGAAAGAGGAGATACCTGATAGATGAACAAAAAAACCGTCCGTGACGTTGCCGTGCGGGATAAGCGGGTGCTGGTGCGCGTGGACTTTAACGTGCCGCTCAAAGAAGGTGCGGTCGCCGACGACACCCGCATCCGGGCCGCGCTGCCCACCCTCAACTACCTGTTGGAACACGGCGCCGCTCTGATTTTGTGCTCGCATTTGGGCCGCCCAAAGGGCAAGGCCGTGCCGGAACTGACCATGGACCCAGTCGCGGCCCGCCTTGCGGATCTGTTGAAGCGCCCGGTGATCAAGTTGGACGACTGCGTCGGCCCGGAGGTGGAGCAGGCGGCCCAGAAGATGCGCCCCGGCGACGTGATCCTGCTGGAGAATACCCGCTTTCATCCGGAGGAAAAGGCGAACGACCCGGACTTTGCCCGGCGCATGGCCAGCCTGGCCGAGCTATACGTCAACGACGCCTTTGGGGCCGCTCATCGCGCCCACGCTTCTACCGTCGGGGTAGCCCAATACCTGCCCACCGTGGGCGGCTTTTTGATGGAAAAAGAGCTGGAATTTCTCGGCAAAGCGGTCGAGGAGCCAGAGCATCCCTACATCGCCATCCTGGGAGGCGCCAAAATCTCGGACAAGATCGGCGTCATCGAGAGCCTACTGGGTCAGTGTGATCGGCTGCTCATCGGTGGGGGGATGGCCAACACTTTTTTCAAGGCTATGGGCTTTGACGTGGGAGACAGCCTGATCGAGGAAGACGCACTGCCCACCGCCCAATCCCTCCTGAAAAGCGCCGGCAGTCAGTTGGTGCTGCCCGTGGACGTCGTCATTGCCGACGCCTTCGACAACGAGGCCGACACCCGGGTCGTAGCTCCCAATGAAGTGATCGCCGGCTGGCGCATCCTCGACATCGGCCCCAAAACCATTCCCACCTTCAAATCGGCCTTGACCGGGGCCAGGACCATCGTCTGGAACGGCCCGCTGGGCGTGTTCGAGATGCCCAACTTTGCCCGGGGCACCTTCGCCTTGGCAGAGACCCTGGCCGACCTGAACGCGGTGACCATCATCGGCGGCGGAGACTCGGCCGCGGCTGTGCATCAGGCCGGGCTGGTGGACCGCATGTCCCACGTCTCCACCGGAGGCGGAGCCAGCCTCGAATTCCTGGAAGGCAAGACCCTGCCCGGCGTAGCGGTCCTGGAGGACAAATAAGGAGGCAAGCCAATGCGGACACCTTTTATCGCCGGAAACTGGAAGATGTACAAGTCCACCGAGCAGGCTATCGCTCTGGTACAAGAATTGTGCATCGCATTGACCGGCATCAGTGGGTGTGATGTGGCCGTCTGCCCCCCCTTTCCGGCCCTGAACAGCGTACGCGAGGCCCTGACCGGGTCGTTCATCGAGCTGGGAGCGCAGAATATGTACTGGGAAGAAGAGGGAGCTTTTACCGGAGAGGTCAGCCCCCTGATGCTCAGAGGTCTGTGCACCTATGTCATCATCGGCCACTCGGAGCGGCGCACCATCTTTGAAGAGACCGACGACATGGTCAACAAAAAGGTTCACGCTGCCCTAACCCACGGGTTGAAACCGATCCTCTGCGTGGGAGAGAACCTGGAACAAAACAGGGCTGGAGAGACAGAAGAGTTCGTGGGCCAACAGGTGCGGGCCGCCTTTGCCGGCGTCACACCCGAACAGGCCTCCATCATCACCGTGGCCTACGAACCGATTTGGGCCATCGGCACGGGGGTTCCGGCCCACGGGGAGGGCGCGAACGAAATCATCGGCGGGACAGTGCGCGGCACCCTGGCCAAGCTGTACGGTGACGACGTGGCCCAGGCCATCCGCATTCAGTATGGCGGTAGCGTCAAACCCGACAACATCGCCGAGTTTATGGCCCAGCCAGAAATTGACGGCGCGTTGGTGGGAGGCGCCAGCCTGAAAGCGGCCGACTTTGCCGCGATTGTACGCCAAGGCCTGGAAGCATCCTCTCCTGCCTGAAAAATGCCAAAACCCGGTTTCGGATTCATACCTCTAGCCGAGCCGGAACCAGAATCACATCCCAGCGGGACGACATGGACTGGACACCGCTCATTTGGCTGACGGTGACGCTGGTGGTTCTACTGTTCACCGAACGGTGGATTCATCGTCACCTGCAAGGGGTCATGCTGCTCTTCAGCGGTGACCCCGAAAGCGCAGCGGTGTTGTACGCTCTGCCCCTGCTGCCAGGCATCGCCCTGCACGAGATCAGCCACGCCCTGGCAGCGATCCTGCTGGGGGTGAAAGTGGGCCGGATATCCATCCGGCCCAAGCGCACGGGCCAGCGCATTCAACTGGGCTTTGTGCCGGTGGAGAAGACGGATGTCGTGCGGGCCAGCCTGATCGGCCTGGCCCCCCTGGTAGTGGGAAGCAGCGTCATCCTGTTGATCGGCTACTGGGCGTTTGACATCGCTCAGGTAGGAGCCACCCTCGTCTCAGCCCAATGGGAGCGCCTGCTCGCCGAGCTCGTGCGCGCCTTGAAAACGTCTGACGCCTGGATCTGGGCGTATGTGATCTTTGCCGTGAGCAACACGATGCTGCCCAGCCGGTCTGACCGCCAGGCATGGACACCCGTCATCACGTTTCTGCTCCTCGTCGGCCTGCTCCTCTGGCTGGTTGGGTGGGGACCTGCCATCGTCGAAAGCCTGGCCCACCCGCTCGGCGTGGCGCTGCGCTGGCTGGCGACGATCTGCGCCATCACCGTCGCCGTAGACCTGCCTTTCGTGCTGCTCATCGCCCTGGCGGAGAGAGGACTGGAGCGGATCAAGGGATTAAAAGTAGAGTATTGAGAGGGGGATCGGCATCCGCCCTACCTCTCCTCGCGCCGTCCCGATAACCAGGCCAGCGCCGCCAGCACTCCCACCCCGACCCCTACCAGGGCCAGCAGTTTGTAGATGCGAGAAGAGACCATCAGCGCCAGTAAGCCGAACAGGGCGCAAAAGCTCCAATACAGCAGCACAATCGTCCGCTCTGAGAGGCCCAGATCGAGCAAGCGAAAGTGAAGGTGTCCCCGGTCAGCCTGGCCGGGCGAGCGATGATGGCGCACCCGATCAAAGATCTGCCAGGCCACGTCCACGATGGGCAGCCCCATCACCAACAATGCGGTGGCCACCCGGCCACCGGCGATCAGCCCCAGTCCTCCCAGCCCATAGCCCAGGAAAAAAGCGCCCGCGCTGCCCAAAAAAATGCGCGCCGGCGCGAAATTGTAGGGCAAGAACCCCAATAACGCGCCCAAGAGAGCTATCGGCAGCAGCGCCACGCTCGGTTGAGACACGCGGTGCATGTGGATCGCCAGCACCAGGCAGAGAATCGTTCCCACGCCGGCCGCCAGCCCATCGAGACCATCCAGCCAGTTGACGGTATTCATCATCCCCATCATCCACAGCACTGTCAACGGTACGTACGCCCACGCCCCCCACGGGTAATCGCTCAGCGCCACCAAACCGAGCACGGGCAGGGTGAATCGTTCCAACCACAACAGTGTGCCGACCGCAATGAACGCCAGGAGAAACTGACAGATGAGCTGCACCCTCGGCGATAACTCGAACCGATCGTCGGCCAATCCAAAGAGGAACGCGCCCACCCCTCCCACCAGCAAGCCGACCAGGCGCGTAAAGTCGTCGGCGCTGTAGCCCACCGTGAGCATACCCCACCAGGCCGCGACCCCTACCGCTGCGCCAAAGGCCGCGAAAATCGCCACCCCTCCGAGACGCGGGACCTCGCCCCAGTGGGCCCGCCGACCGCCCGGCCGATCCACGAGGCCCAATCGGTGACCCAGGCGAGCGACGAGGGGACTCGCGATCAACGCCACACCAAAGGCGACCCCAAAGACCAGAACGTACTGGAGCAACTGTTCCACAGGCATAAAGTAACGGCGCCGACGATCACATTCGCCGACTAGCCGGTCCCAAACATGCGGTCTCCCGCGTCTCCCAGGCCAGGCACGATGTATCCCACTTCATTCAATCCCTCGTCCACAGCGGCCAGGTACAACGGCACGTCGGGGTGAGCAGTGGTCATACGGCGCACCCCCTCGGAGGCGGCGATCACTCCCACGAATTTGATGCGCTTGGCCCCCCAGCGCTTCAGAATATCCACCGCGGCCGCGGCCGACCCACCGGTAGCCAGCATCGGGTCGAGCACCAAACAGACGTCCACCGTGGGACTGATGGGCAAGCGGTTATAGTACTCGATCGGCTCCAACGTCTGTTCGTCGCGCACGAGACCGATGTGCCACACCTCGGCATTGGGCATTAGATTCCAGATCCCCTCCACCATCCCCAGACCGGCGCGCAAGACGGGCACCAATCCAACGCGCTCGCGCAGCCGCTGACCAGCGGCCTGACCCAGCGGCGTCACGACCGCCACGTCCTCCACAGCCAAATCCGCTGTGGCGTCGTAGACGATCAATACCGCCACCTCGCGCAGCAACTCGCGGAACTTTTTGGGATCGGTGCGCTGATCGCGCAACAGGGTCATCTTGTGTTGAACCAATGGATGGGTTGAAATGTGCACTTGCACTGTCACGGCTTACCTCCTGGGCACTAGAGATCTGGTATCAGGGATTTGAATTGTACCCTCAAGCGCAGCGCTTGTCAAAGCAGCATTTCCCAGTATAATCCCTGTGATATGCCAGATCGCATCATCTCGCCCCAACCCCAAGAAGAAGAGAGTCGCCTGGATCGGGCCCTGCGTCCGCAGCGGTTGGCCGATTTGATCGGCCAGGACCGGGTCAGAGAGAATCTCGCCATCCTGATCGAGGCGGCCCAACAGCGGACCGAAGCGCTGGACCACGTCCTGCTGTACGGCCCCCCCGGCCTGGGCAAGACCACCCTGGCCCACATCATCGCCAACGAGATGGAGACCCCCATCCGCGTCACCTCCGGGCCGGCCATCGAGCGGGCCGGCGACCTAGCCGCCATTCTGAGCAACCTGCGCGAAAAAGAGGTACTGTTCATAGACGAGGTGCATCGCCTGGGACGGGCCATCGAGGAGATTCTCTACCCCGCGATGGAGGATTTCGCCCTCGACTTTATCATCGGCAAGGGACCCAGCGCCCGCTCCATCCGCCTCAAGCTGCCCCACTTTACCGTCGTAGCAGCCACCACCCGCCTGGCGCTGTTGACGGCGCCGCTGCGCGCGCGCTTTGGGGCCGTCTTCCGGGTGGACTTTTACGATCAAGAGGCCCTGGAAGCCATCGTGCGGCGCGCAGCGTGGGTGCTCCAGGTGGAGATAGACGACGCCGGAGCCGCCGAGATCGCCCGCCGCGGGCGCGGAACGCCCCGGGTCGCGCTCCGACTGCTGAGGCGGGTGCGGGATTTCGCCCAGGTGCGGGCCGACGGTCACATCACCGCCCCGGTAGCCTGTGATGCGCTCCAGATGCTCGAAGTGGACGAATGTGGGCTGGATGATCTGGACCGCCGCGTGCTGCACACCATCATCGAAAAATTCGCCGGCGGACCGGTCGGGTTGGACACTATCGCCGCCGCCATCAGCGAGGAACCAGACACGATTATGGACGTGGTCGAGCCTTATCTGCTACAACTGGGGTTCCTGGACCGAACACCGCGGGGCCGCACGGCGACAGCCCGGGCCTACGAGCATCTGCAGATCCCGTACCAGCGTCCAGAACAACCGGCGCTGTTATACTAGCGAGTCCAACGATGAATGTCGAAAGCATGGGTAAACTGCTGATGGCGATCGGCGCCGCCACGCTCCTGCTGGGCGGATTGGTGTGGCTGCTCTCGAAACTGCCCTTCCTCGGTCAACTGGGGCATCTGCCCGGAGACGTCCGCATCGAACGACCGGGCTTTAGCTGCCTCGTTCCACTGACCAGTTCCATCCTCATCAGCATCCTGCTGACCATCTTGCTGAACCTGGTCGTTCGGCTGGTACAATTTCTGAGCCAGCGCGGCCCCCGATGACCCGCCGTCCCCGCCTGTAGCGTCGGAAACGCCGCACCGCAGGGGAAGCATCAATCGTGCTGACTGCGACCAACCGGATTCCCTGTCATTGCACTTTCCCGAGCGCTATTCCTTTCACTACCCGACATCTGAACGCAGATGACGCAGATTCACCACAGATTAACGCTGATCCATCCAGATTCGCGTTGTTCGCGTCGAAAGCGCAAGAACATCTGCGTTCCAGAAAGGACGTGTCGGGTAACGAGTTCCTCACCTTCCCACAGGTTCAATTGGTATACTCCTCTCTTGATTTTGCGGCTCTCTGTTAGTTCGCGTGCTCGGCTTAGCAAGCGGTCAATTTTTCGCCACGAATTACACGAATTTTCACTAATCTTTCTCGTGTCCATTCGTGCAATTCGTGGCCAATCTCTCACCGCGACCAAGCAAACTCGCAAGAACCGATTTTGCGCAACTTTTCTACGCCATCTGTACCCTTGACACGGGTACAAACTGTAGTATAATTCCATCTATCATGAACATCTATCTGGGACACATGAGCAATTCCATACGCCCCCGGGGGGCCTCGACCAAGATACGCTCTATCCTAGACCAGGCCTACAAAACCGGTCAACCGGCCCCCGACCGTGTGCCTGATCGGACGTTGGCCGTGCGCGTGCCGTCCGACATTGTGGAATGGCTCCGCTGTCAGGCCAACACAAAAGATTGTGCGATGGCCGAGATCGTCAGGGCATACATTGCCAGCCAAATCGTCTCAGATTTAACCGCTCTGTACCAAAAAAATACCCACAGCGCCGCCGAGTTTTCGGCCGCCGTGTGGTCGGCTCTGGGGTACGAGCCTGATTCCTTGCCAGGGGAGGAAACGTGTAACGAAACCTGATTCCTCCATTGATTTCCTCAGTTGGCAAGGAGCGCGGGGTCTATCCCAGGACCCCGCGCTTTTGCGTCACGTGCCGTTCTTGCACGTGGACAACAGGGAGAAACGGGCCGATGCCCGCCCAGGTGCAACCGGGAACGGCGGTTGCTCTCGCCGCCGTTCCCGGTCACAAGCGGATATTCGCAACCTGTCCTTGACACTACCTTAACTTTTAACAGATCTGTGGGATAATACAGGCCAAAGGGCTTGTCTGGCCCACCATGCCGGGCTCCCTCGATGGGTAGGGACGCCGCACCGAATCTCTGGGCGGAGAGAACGCCGGTTCGATTCCGGCTCCTGGCATTTCCAAAAGCACAAGGAAGAACAGAATGAATACAGCGGCAAGAGTACTACTGCTCAACGCATCTTACGAGCCTCTACGGGTCATTCCCGTCCAAAAGGCCGTCGGGCTGATGATGCGTGGCGTGGTCGAAAGCGTCGAAGGGGTAGCCGCCCGACTGCACACCCCCAGCACCGTGTTCGAGATCCCCTCTGTGCTACGGCTGCGCTACTATGTCAACGTCCCACACCGGAAGGCCGCCTGGAGCCGGCGTGCCGTCCTGACCCGCGATGGCTACACCTGCATCTACTGCGGCCTCCACGTCGGTGAGAGATATCGCGGCCGCCACCTCACCCGCTCCGACTTTACCGTAGAGCACCTGATCCCTCGCAGCCGGGGTGGAGCCAGTACGTGGACCAACACCGCTTGCGCCTGTCGGTGGTGCAACCACCGCAAGGCCGACCGCACCCCTCACGAGGCCGGTATGCGGCTGCGCTGGGAACCCAAGATCCCGCGCGTCAACTATGTGGTCGCCAGCGGAGAGGTGCCCTCCGAGTGGAAGGTCTACTTGCGGGTATAAGAACACCTCTCGATCTCTGACAGCACCTCCTCGGTGGTCCAGCACCGCTGGCCATCGAGGAGGGCAACGGCCGGCCCATCCGCGGTGGGGTCGAGCAGCCATTCGTCGTGCAGGTGCTCCAACTGGTGCAAATAGTCGAGCGTAATCCCACCCTCCTCGGCCCGCCCGCGATCCCGGATGCGCTGCAGACAGACCTCGGCCGGCGTCCGCAGGTAGACGATCAAATCCGGCTGGTCCGGGGCGTTCGAGGTCCACAGCTCCCATAACCCCCGGTAGAGTTGGTACTCGGTCAACGTCATCACCCCGGTGCGGTAAAAGTTTTCCACGAACACGAACCGATCGCAGTAGATGGAACGCTCCAGGACGACCCGCCGGTGCTCGACTCTGGTCCACACTTCGGGCCAGGTCTTGACCCGGGTGATAAAGGTACAGATCTGAAAGGTAAACGCCCATCGGGCAGGGTCCTGATACAAATGCCCCAACATATTGGTCGCAAACCCCTCCTGCCAGGCGCGCGTCGGCTCTTCGATAAAGCCGTACGCTCCCGAAGCGGCCATGATCTGGCCGACCGTCGTCTTGCCAGCCCCAATGTTGCCCTCGAGCAGGATCATCAGTCTATTCTCTGCCATGTCTCGATTCGTCACGTCGTCCTCCCCATAGATTGTGCGGATTCTCAGGCGGTATTATAGCCAGACGTTCCCTCTTGCACAACCCGGCGCTTGCCAGCTTGATTCCGTTGGAGTACAATACCCCCCCGATTTACAACATCAGTCTTCAAGGAGGGAGTGATGGGTCACACGTTTGCCGAGAAAATTCTGGCCCAAAAGGCCGGCCTGCACGAGGTCGTGCCAGGCCAGATCGTCGAGGTCACGCCGGACGCCGCTCTGAGCCACGACAACACCGCCCCTATCGCGGGCATCTTTGCCAAGATCGGGGTCAAACGCGTGGCGCGGCCCGACATCCACGTGGTGGTGCTCGACCACGCCTGCCCAGCCCCGACGACCAAGCACGCTCAGAACCACAAAGAGATCCGCCAGTTCGTCGCGGAGCAAGACATCGAGCACTTTTACGACGTGGGGAGGGGCGTCTGCCACCAGGTGTTGGCCGAGGAGGGATTCGCACTGCCCGGCGCCCTGATCCTCGGCTCCGACTCCCACACCCCCACCGCCGGGGCCTTTGCGGCCTTTGCCGCCGGCATCGGGCGGAGCGAGATGGCGGCCATCATGGCCACGGCCCGCATCTGGCTGCGCGTGCCGGAAAGCCTCAAGATCGTCGTCCACGGCCGGTTGCGCGACGGGGTCACGTCCAAGGATTTAGCCCTGCACGTCATCGGCGACCTGGGCGCCGATGGAGGTCTCTACCAATCGGTCGAGTGGCACGGCGAGGGCGTGACCGCTCTCGATATGGAGGCCCGTATCGTGATCCCCAACCTGATGGCCGAGATGGGCGCCAAGAACAGCTACATCCCGCCCGACGAGGTGACCTTTGCCTGGCTGGAGGATCGCGCCCGCCGGCCCTACGAGGCCATCTACCCCGATCCCGACGCCAAGTACGAGCGCGTGATCGAATACGACGCCGCCACCATCGAGCCGGTGGTAGCCTGCCCCCACACGGTGGATAACGTCGTGCCGCTGCGCCAGGTGGCAAGCACCCCCATCCACCAGGCCTTTTTGGGGACCTGTACCAACGGGCGGCTGAGCGATCTGGCTATGGCAGCCCAGGTATTGGCGGGTCGCCGCGTCGCGCCGAACGTACGGCTGATCGTCATCCCCGCCTCGTCCGAGGTCTACCTGGCGGCGCTGGAGGCGGGATACCTGCGCACGTTTGTCGAAGCCGGCGCCGTCGTCGAAAGCCCGGGCTGCGGCCCCTGCATGGGCAACCATATGGGCGTCCCGGCCGAGGGCGAGGTCACCATCAGCACCGCCAATCGGAACTTTCGGGGGCGCATGGGCACCGCCGAGAGCGAGGTCTACCTGGCCAGCCCACTGGTCGTGGCGGCCAGTGCAGTGACAGGCAAGATAGCACATCCCCAGGATCTGTAAGAGGAACTAGCGATGACAATCAAAGGCAAAGTCTGGAAATACGGCGACGACGTAAACACCGACGTGATCTTTCCCGGCAAGTACACCTACACTGTGACCGACGTGGCAGAGATGGGCGAGCACGCCATGGAGGATTTGGACCCCGCGTTCCGCGACCAGGTCGCGCCGGGGGACGTCATCGTCGCCGGTAAAAACTTTGGCTGCGGAAGCTCCCGCGAGCAGGCAGTCAAGTGCCTGGTGGCTAAAGAGGTGGGCGGTATCATCGCCCGCTCTTTCGCCCGTATCTATTACCGCAACTGTATCAACAGCGCTCTCCCGGCCCTCACCTGTCCGGAGGCGGTGGATGCGCTGGAAGCGGGCGACGAGATCGAGCTAGATTTGCAAGCCGGCGAGATCCGCACCTCCAAGGGGACATTCACCTTCCCGCCCCTGCCAGAAGCGGTGATGGGCATTTTCGAGGCCGGCGGCCTGATCCCCTACACCCGCCAGCGGTTGGGCATTGACGAGAAGTAAGACGCTGGATTTTCAGGGATGGAGGTGTCGGTGCAAGAAAGCGTGGGGACCTGGCTGCTGCGGGGGGGGGCGGCCCTCGGCCTGATTATCGTCGTGGGTCTGGTGATTACGGCGCGCCCGCTGCCGGAAACCCCGCCCCCCACCCTCACCCCCACAC
>Ga0209614_1000388_pt1:32500-39969 | contig 39969 bp, 41 predicted proteins | sample BlaSprsedimmetaG_FD_185484 | JGI IMG/M metagenome (GOLD analysis project Ga0209614, IMG submission 185484) | Hot spring sediment bacterial and archeal communities from California, USA to study Microbial Dark Matter (Phase II) - Blank Spring... ...
GGCCAGCATCGTCAAAACGCTCGTCGAGGTGCTCGCGCCGCACACCGGCAAGGTCTATGACCCCTGTTGCGGGTCGAGCGGCATGTTCGTGCAGTCCGAAAAGTTCATCGAGGCGCACGGCGGCAGGATGGGCGACATCTCGATTTACGGGCAGGAGTCGAACCCGACGACGTGGCGGCTCGCGGCGATGAACCTCGCCATTCGCGGGCTGGACTACAACCTCGGCAAGGAGCCAGCCGACTCGTTCGTGCGCGACCAGCACCCCGACCTTCGCGCCGATTTCGTGCTCGCCAATCCGCCGTTTAACATCTCCGACTGGTGGCATGGCAGCCTCGAAGGCGATCCGCGCTGGGCGTATGGCACGCCGCCGAAGGGCAACGCCAACTTCGCGTGGTTGCAGCACATTCTTCACCATCTCAAACCGTCGGGTCGGGCGGGAATCGTGCTGGCCAACGGCTCCATGTCTTCGACCACCAACACCGAGGGCGACATCCGCAAGGCGATGATCGAGGCCGACAGGGTGGAGGTGATGGTCGCCCTGCCGGGCCAGCTTTTCTTCAATACGCAGATTCCGGCGTGCCTCTGGTTCCTCGCCAAAGAGAAGCGCGCGCGCAAGGGAGAAGTGCTCTTCATCGACGCGCGAAAGCTTGGCTCGATGATCAACCGCGTGCAGAAAATGTTTTCCGATGAGGAGATAGCGAGAATCGCCGACACGGTTCACGCCTGGCGCGGTGAGGGCGAGTACGAGGACGTTCCCGGCTTCTGCGCCTCCGTGTCGCTCGAAAAGATCGCCGAACACGGCCACGTGCTCACCCCCGGCCGCTACGTCGGGGCCGAAGCCGTCGAAGATGACGACGAAGCCTTCGCCGAAAAGATGCAGCGCCTGACCGAAACCCTCGGCGAGCAGATGGCCAAAGGCGCGGAACTGGATGAACTCATCCGAGAAAAGCTGGGAGGGCTGGGATATGAGTTCTGAGTGGAAGGAATATAATCTCGAAGATTGTTTGGATGCATTAATTGACTATCGAGGCAAAACCCCACAAAAAACCAACAATGGCATTCCATTGGTAACGGCAAAAATCATAAAATCTGGGAGAATTGAAACGCCAACAGAGTTTATAGCTGCTGAAGATTATAATTCTTGGATGCGTAGAGGTATCCCAAAACCTGGCGATGTTGTCTTGACAACAGAAGCGCCTCTTGGAGAGGTTGCTATACTTGGAAAAGAAAAAGTTGCATTGGCACAGCGTGTAATAACATTGCGCGGGCAAGTGAATTTATTGAATAGCAGGTATCTGTATTATTTATTTCAGACTGAAGAAACTCAAAATCAATTAAGATACAGAGCCACAGGCACAACGGTTCTTGGAATCAAACAACGAGAGCTTCGTAAGTTGCCTATAAATTTACCTCCAATTGAATATCAGAATGATATTGTCTCAATACTTGCGCCGATAGACGACCGCATCGCGTTGCTTCGCGAAACCAACGCGACGCTTGAATCCATCGCGCAGGCGATTTTCAAGTCGTGGTTCATCGACTTCGACCCCGTCAAAGCCAGGCAGCAAGGGCTGGAGCCGCAAGGCATGGATGCCGCCACCGCCGCGCTCTTCCCCGACGCTTTTCAGGACTCCGGGCTTGGGCCGATTCCGGCGGGGTGGAGAGTGGGACGAGTTGAGAATGTGTTAGAGTTATCTTATGGAAAGGCTCTGAAATCGATAGATAGGATTTTAGGAGATATTCCGGTTTATGGCTCAGGGGGTATTATTGGCTACCATAACAAATCACTGGTTAATGAGTCATCAATAATAGTTGGGCGAAAAGGCACTGTCGAAAGTCTCTATTGGGAGGATATGCCATTTTTCCCTATTGATACGGTCTACTATGTAAAAGGAAAAATGCCTTTAACCTACTGTTATTATTTGCTTGAAACTCTCGGGCTGAATGAGATGAATACGGATGCGGCTGTTCCTGGCTTAAATCGAAACAATGTCTATCGATTGCCAGTAATCATCCCATCGAAATCATTGATAGAAATGTATGACTCTGTTATAGGTAAACTCAGAGCCAAAATTCGCATAAACAAAGAAAAAACCCAAACCCTCGCTTCGATCCGCGACGCGCTTCTGCCGCGTCTGATTTCGGGCAGGCTGCGTCTGCCGGAGGCTGAGGCGATGGTTGTGGAGGCGGGGCTGTGAGTTATGAACCGCCATATTCCCTGACGCCGCTCATCGTGCAGCACGTGGCGGAGATCGTCGAGCTGGTCACCCGGTGGCGCGTCTCCGGCGGCGAGACCTTGACGCCTCAACTGCGGCGCGAGAATCGCATTCGCACCATTCAGGCATCGCTCGCTATCGAACAGAACACCCTGAGCGTCGAGCAGGTCAGCGCGGTGCTCGACGGCAAGCATGTCGTCGGCCTGCCGCATGAAATTCAGGAGGTGCGCAACGCTTTTACGGCCTATGAACAGCTCGTAAGCTGGAACCCGCACTCCTCCACCGACCTCTGCGCCGCGCATGGTGTGCTGATGGCTGGGCTGGTGGACGAGGCCGGCCATTACCGGAAAGGCGGCGTCGGCATCTACAGCCAGGACGAGCTGGTGCACATGGCTCCCCCTGCCGACAGGGTCTATGGACTCATGGCCGACCTGCTCGACTGGCTCGCATCGGCAGCGGTGCACCCGTTGATCGCCAGTTGCGTCTTCCACTACGAGTTCGAGTTTATCCACCCCTTCGCGGATGGAAACGGGCGCATGGGCCGGTTATGGCAAACCTTGATTCTCAGCCGCTGGCAACCGGTGCTGGTCTATCTGCCGGTTGAAACCGTCATCAAAGCACGCCAGGCCGACTACTATCAGGTTCTGGCACAAGCCGACAACGCCGGAGACTCCACCGTCTTCATCGAGTTCATGCTCCACGCCCTGCTTGACGCCTTGACCGAAGCGCTCGCAAAAACGGCGGAGAAAGCGTCGGAGAAAATGTCGGGAAAAACGTCGGAGAAAATCATCACAGCACTTCAAGGCAATCCTTCGTTCACCATTGCGGAGCTGGCCAAAACGCTCGGCGTCTCGAACCGCACCATCGAGCGCAATCTCCAGAAGTTGCAGCAAAAGGGACGTTTACGCCGCATCGGCCCGGCAAAAGGCGGCCATTGGGAGATACTGCCATGATGACCGAAAACCAGCTTGCAGAAGCCTTAAACCCTCATAAATGAAGCTTTTCTATGAAAAAAGTATTGAGCAAGCTGGAAAAGATTCCTCTTCGGGAAGCCTGGAAAAACGAAGCTTCAGATTTTACTCCGTGGCTGGCTGAGGCCGAAAACCTGACCATGCTGGCAGATGCTCTCGGGCTGGCAGAGCTTGAGTGTATTGAAAGAGAACACCGGCTTGATGAAGGCGAGTTCAGAATTGATATTCTTTGCTCTGACGGTAATGATCAGGTGATAATCGAAAATCAACTCGAAAAAACCAACCATAACCACCTCGGACAAATCATCACCTATGCCGCAGGAGTAGGTGCAAAAAAGGTCGTTTGGATTGCCAAACCTTTTCGTCCGGAACACATTGCAGCACTGGAATTTCTGAATCAGAGCACCACCGATGAGCTGAATTTTTTTGCTGTACAGATTGAACTCTGGCGAATTGGGGACTCTCCTCTGGCTCCGAAATTCGAGGTAGTCGTCAAACCGAACGAATGGACTAAAGCTCGGCGCGAGCAAACGCGAGCCGCAGTGGCATCGAGTCCGGCAAAGCAGAGACAATTAAAATTATGGACGCAACTCGTCGATACGATCAAGCGCCAGTCTCTTTCACTACGACCAAGCGCACCTCGACCCCAGCACTGGTTAAATTTTTCAATAGGTCGCTCAGGTTTTAAACTCGCCGCCACGGCCAACCATCGAGATAACCGGTTAGGCGTTGAGCTTTATATCTCTCATGCAGACTCCAAAGAGCAATTCAATGGGCTATTGAATCAAAAAAATGCTATCGAAGAAAAGCTGGGCTTTGCATTGGATTGGCAGGAGTTACCAGATGCTCACGCCTGCCGTATTGCAGTCTGGAAGCAACAGTGCCCACTTGAAGACGAATCACTCTGGGGCGGATATACCAATTGGTTCATAGATCATCTCGTAAAAATGAATGCTGTTTTCAGGCCAACTATACAGAACTTGCCATGATGACCGAAAACCAGCTTGAACAGGAAGCCCTTGAGTGGCTCCGGGAAACCGGCTACCAGCACCGCTTCGGCCCCGACATCGCGCCGGATGGAGACGCGCCCGAACGAGAGAGTTACCGCGACGTCGTGCTCGTCGGACGATTACAGGAGGCCATCGCCCGGCTCAATCCGCAGATTCCCGCCGCCGCGCGTGAAGAGGCCGTGCAACAGGTGCTCAGGCTCGACCATCCCGTCCAGCTCGCCGCCAACCGCGCCTTCCATCGCCTGCTCGTCAACGGCGTGCCGGTCGAGTATCAGCAGGGCGGCGAAACGCGCGGCGACCTCGTCCGCCTGATCGATTTCGCCAATCCCAAAAACAACGACTGGCTGGCGGTCAACCAGTTCACCGTTCAGGGGCCGCGCCACAACCGCCGCTCTGACATCGTTCTCTTCATCAACGGCCTGCCGCTGGTGGTCATCGAGCTGAAGAATCCCGCTGACGAAAACGCCGACATCAGCAAAGCCTACGACCAGCTCCAAACCTACAAGGAGCAGATTGGCGACCTGTTCGGCTACAACGAAATCCTCGTCATCTCCGACGGCACCGAAGTCCGCATGGGCTCGCTCTCGGCAAGCATTGAGCGCTTCATGACGTGGCGCAGCATCGACGGCGAAACGCTCGACCCGCTCGGACGCTTCAATGAGCTGGAAACCATGATCCGGGGCATCTTCGAACCTGCGCGGCTTTTGGACTATCTCGGCTTTTTCATCCTCTTCGAGGACGAAGGCGAGCTCATCAAGAAGATCGCCGGGTATCACCAGTACTTCGCCGTGCGGACGGCCATCGAGCGCGTCATCGCGGCCTCGCTGGCGCAAGGCGACCACAAGGGCGGCGTGGTGTGGCACACCCAGGGTTCCGGCAAAAGCATCACGATGGTCTGCTTCGCGGCCCGCGTCATGCGCGAAACCGCCATGCAGAACCCGACCATCGTGGTCATCACCGACCGCAACGACCTCGACGGCCAGCTCTTCGGCGTCTTTTCGCTCTCGCAGGATCTCTTGCGCGAACAGCCCGTGCAGGTGGAGAGCCGCCACGACCTCCGCTCGAAACTCGAAAACCGGCCATCGGGCGGCATCATCTTCACCACCATCCAGAAGTTCATGCCGGGTGAAGAGGAGGAGCGCTTTCCCATGCTCTCCGACCGAAGCAACATCGTGGTGATTGCCGATGAAGCGCATCGCACGCAGTACGGCTTCGAGGCGAAGTTCAAGGGTGACACCAAAGGCTATCAGGTCGGCTACGCCCAGCACCTGCGCGACGCCCTGCCGAACGCCACCTTTGTGGCCTTCACCGGCACGCCGGTTTCAAGCGAAGACCGCGACACCCGCGCCGTCTTCGGCGACTACATCCACATCTACGACATCCAGCAAGCCAAAGAGGACGGCGCGACCGTGCCAATCTACTTTGAATCGCGCCTTGCCAAGCTCAGCCTCAACGAAGAGCTGTTGCCGGAGATCGACGACGAGGTCGAGGAGCTGACCGAAGACGAAGAGGAGAACGAACGGAACCGCCAGAAAAGCCGTTGGGCAGCGCTTGAAAAGGTGGTCGGCTCCGAACCGCGCATCCGGCAGGTGGCCAACGACCTCGTCACCCACTTCGAGGAGCGCTGCAACGCCATAGCCGGTAAAAGGATGATCGTCGCCATGAGCCGCGAAATCTGCGTCCACCTCTACGACGCCATCACGGCGCTTCGGCCCGATTGGCACAGCGACGATCCCGAGAAAGGGGCCATCAAGGTCATCATGACCGGATCGGCCAGCGACAAGCCGCTGCTTCGCCCGCACATCTACTCCGCCCAAACCAAAAAGCGCCTCGAAAAGCGCTTCAAAGACCCCGAAGACCCGCTACGGCTCGTCATCGTCCGCGACATGTGGCTCACCGGCTTCGACGCCCCGAGCGTGCACACCATGTACGTTGACAAGCCGATGAAAGGCCACAACCTGATGCAGGCCATCGCCCGCGTCAACCGCGTGTTTCGAGACAAGCAGGGCGGCCTTGTGGTCGATTACATCGGCATCGCAACCGATCTCAAAAAGGCGATCAAGGATTATACATCGAGCAAAGGCAGGGGAAAACCGACCATCGATTCGCGGGAGGCGCTCGCCCTCATGCTCGAACAGCTCGACATCCTGCGCGGCATGATGCACGGTTTCGATTACAGCGGCTTCCTCACCGGTGGGCACCGCCTCATGGCCCAGGCGGCCAACCACATCCTTGGGCTCGAAGATGGAAAGAAACGGTTCTGCGACACGGCGCTCACCATGTCGAGAGCCTTCAGTCTCTCTTGCACACTCGACGAAGCCAAAGCCGTCCGCGAAGAGGTCGCCTTTTTTCAGGCCGTAAAGGTGATTCTGACCAAGCGGGAGACAACTGATAAGAGGCGCACAGCGGAAGAGAAGGAGCTGGCCATCCGCCAGATTATCGGCTCCGCGCTCGTCTCCGAAGATGTTGTCGATATCTTCGATGCCGTCGGACTCGACAAGCCGAATATCGGTATTCTCGACGACGCATTTCTCGAAGAGGTGCGCAACCTGCCGGAGCGCAACCTTGCCGTCGAACTGCTCGAACGCCTGCTTGCCGGAGAAGTCCGCTCCCGGTTCTCTTCGAACATCGCTCAGCAGAAGAAATTCTCCGACCTGCTCGATAGCGTCGTCAAGCGCTACCAGAACCGCGCTATCGAAACCGCGCAGGTCATCGAAGAACTGGTTGCGATGGCGAAGAAATTTCAGGAGGCCGTCCACAGAGGCGAAAACCTCGGCCTCAACCCAGACGAACTCGCCTTCTACGACGCCCTTGCCAACAACGAAGAGGCACTTTTTCAGATGGGCGACGACCTTCTCAAGATCATCGCCCACGAACTCGCCGAAAACCTCCGTAAAAGCCTTACCGTTGACTGGTCAAAACGCGAAAGCGTCCGCGCCCGTCTCCGCCTGCTGGTAAAACGCATTCTCCGCAAATACAAGTACCCGCCAACAAAGCAGGAAGAAGCCATCAAGCTCGTGCTCGCACAAGCCGAAACGCTCGGGGAGACGTGGGGGTAATTGCCAAGCCATTCCAGCCAACAAAGGCAAAATGGCCATTCATTAGCCAATGGGAGCGCGGGCAAAAGCAGCCTGCCGGGCTATCGCTCAAATAGCTATCCCTTGTAAAGTTTACTCGCCATCGCCGTAGCATCTATCTCGGCAATAATCACTCGCCCCATAGCAGCACGATTAGCCTCAAAACTCCTCTCAGAGTCATCGGATAGCGAGTGG
>Ga0209614_1000389_pt1 | contig 39839 bp, 39 predicted proteins | sample BlaSprsedimmetaG_FD_185484 | JGI IMG/M metagenome (GOLD analysis project Ga0209614, IMG submission 185484) | Hot spring sediment bacterial and archeal communities from California, USA to study Microbial Dark Matter (Phase II) - Blank Spring... ...
GCGTTCGCTTATGCTTTATGCCCTGCGGGTATGTATGCCCTCTGGGTACTCATCACAACAATTTCTCGCTCATCATCTATGCGGATTTACCCACACGAAACGTAATAGAACCAAAAGTTGAAGGACTCTTTCGGGCGTAAAAGGGAAGAAGTTGAAAAAGTGGTAGGGGCGAAAAATTTTTCGCCCCTTGTTTTTCCACCCTCAACTCTCTCAACTTCTTTTTCTGCTTTCTACGTTCTACCTTCTACTAGATCTTCCGAGATCCTCCTATGATTTCTCCCGAGAACTTCTACCTTCTACTTTCTACTGGTTTCTACTGGGCGGCCACGGAGGGCCGCCCCTGCGCTCGCCCCTCGCCCTTCGCCACTTGCCAGGTGCTTTTACTTTCGACTTTTCACTTTTATCTTTTCACATGATTTCGCCAATAGCTCCTCGCCTCATTTCCACACCCCGGTGATCTCGTTTCCGCAGGCCCGGCATCTTCCGTTTTCAATGCCGGCTGCACGGGCGGAGTACCCGCGGCGGCTGATCAGTACGACGCCGCAATCGGGGCAGCGGGTGTTCGACCACTCCGCCTCCCCCACGTTGCCGGCGTACAGGTAGCGCAAGCCGGCTTCCCGGGCCTTTTCCAGTGCCGCTTCGACCACCCGGGTTTCCGTGGGGGGCAAGTGCATGTGGTACTGGGGGTGGTAGCGTGAAACGTGCCAGGGAATACGCGCATCCAGGTCATAAAGGAAAGCAACCACCCGGTCCAATTGCGCCTCGTCCGTGTTCATTCCCGGAATCAACAAAGTGGTGACTTCCAGCCGGATTCCCGCTTCGTGCATGGCCGTGATGGTATCCAGCACGGGTTGCAGGCGGCCGCCACATTGCTCGCGATAAAAGTCATCGGAACCGGCCTTGAGGTCCACGTTGGCCGCGTCCATCCATGGGGCGATGAGCGCAAGGCCGTCCGGACTGATGTAACCGTTGGTGATCATGGCGTTTTTCAAGCCCCGGGAATGGGCCAGTTTGGCGGTTTCCAGCATGAGTTCGAAAAAGACCGTGGGTTCCGTATACGTATAGGCGATGGAGCGACAACCGGCATCCAGGGCTGCCTGCACCAGGTCTTGCGGCGGGATGGGTTCGCCCAGGGGCCCCCGGCTGGGATCCACCTGGGAAATGGCGTGATTTTGACAGAAACGGCAGCGGAAATTGCAGCCCATGGCGGCCAACGAGAAAGATAACGTGCCGGGCAGAAAATGGTAAAGGGGCTTTTTTTCAATAGGGTCGCTGTGGGTGGTGACTACACGGTCGTAGTTCAGGCTGTACAGGCAGCCGTCACGGTTGAGGCGCACACGGCAGATTCCGGTCTTTCCGTTTTCGATGCGGCAGTAATGGGCGCACAGGCGGCACTGGACGGCCTGACCCTCCAGCGGCTGCTGCAAAAGGGCGGAAATCATCTTAACCTCAAGTGGAATCGCCTGTCAGGCCGCTGAGCTTCTCTTGAATGGCCTGGAAAGAAACGGCCCCAACCAGCTGGCCTGTTACGCTGCCGTTAATCATAAACAACATGGTGGGTACGCTGCGGATGCGAAAACGGGCCGTGGTCTGTGGGCTGTCATTGACATTGACTTTCAGGAATTGAACCTTACCCTTGAACTCATCCGCCATGCGTTCCAGCACGGGCTCGATCTGGCGGCAGGGAGCGCATGTGGGCGAAGAGAATTCCACTAGGACGGCGCCGGAAGCGGTCCTGGAATTGAATCCGGCGTCGTTTACAATCTCCATTTTACTCATGTTGGTCTCCGTTGGATAGAATGCGGCCGTATAGTTCGGCGTAATTAGTTGCGGCCCGGTCCCAGGAAAAGTCGCATGCCATGGAAGTGGCGCGCAGGCGTGCCAGGCGCGATGGCTCGGAAACAGCGCGGATCGCCCGTTTCAGGGCGCGGAACAGACCTGCGGCATGGGGGCGGTCAAAGAGAAACCCCGTTCCCTCTTTGGCCGTATCGGCATCCGTTATTGTGTCCGCCAGTCCGCCGGTTCGGCGTACCACGGGTATGGTTCCGTAACGCAGGGCGTAGATTTGTGCCAGCCCACAGGGCTCGTAGCGCGAAGGCATGAGGAAGAGGTCCGCCGCCGCCTGCAGGCGGTGGGCCAGGGGCTCGCTGAAGCGGGGGATAAAACATATTCCGGGATTGGCCGCGGCCAGGTGTCGCAAGCCTTTTTCCAGCCCGGGGTCGCCAGTGCCCAGGATCACGGCCCGCATCGATTCCGGAGCCAGTCGCGCCAATGCGCGTGTCAGGATGTCCGCGCCTTTCTGGTGCGCCAGGCGGGTGACGGCAACGCCCAGGGGGATGTGCAAGGGCCAGTCGAGCCCCAGTTCCTGCATCAGGGCCGTACGATTGATACGCTTGCCTGTGAGTGCGTCCTGTTTACCGTAGGTACGGTAAATATGAGGGTCGCTGCGGGGATCCCAGACTGAATAGTCCGCGCCGTTGAGGATGCCCCTCAATTTGTGTTGATAACGCCGCAGTACGCCTTCCAACCCGGCGCCATACTCGGGTTTTAGAATCTCCCGGGCGTAAGTCGGGCTGACCGTGGTGATGGCGTCACTGAAAATAATACCCGCCTTAAGGCAGTTGATGTTTCCAAAGAACTCCAGGTTGTCCGGCGAAAAGTATTCCCCGGGCAGATCCAGCAGTGCAAAGAAATGGCCGGGAAAAACTCCCTGGTAATGGAGATTGTGGATGGTCAGTACGGTGGCCGGACGTCCCCTGCGAGGCGGGTTGCGATCCAGCATCAGGGGGAGCAGAGCGGTTTGCCAATCATTGGCATGCACCAGGTCGACGCGGCGGCGGGAAGAGTGGATCCAGGCCATGACTCCCAATTGGAACACCAGGAAGCGAACCAGATTGTCCGGATAGGGTCTTGCTCCGTCACCGTAAAGAAAGGCGCGGTGAAACATCAACTCCTGGCCCACCCAGACCACTTTCAGGCGCGGGGTCAGGCTTAGCGTTCGGAAAGTTACCGGGTAAGCGGTTCCGCCCACGTTTACATGCGCCTGCGCGCTTACAACCGCTTCCGGCGGCCGGGTTGCGGCCGGCTCGGAGTAATCGGGAAGAATCAAAGTAACCTTTGCATGTCGGGCGGCCAGGTAACGGGGCAGGGCTCCGGCCACGTCGCCCAGGCCGCCGGTTTTGGACCAGGGCGCGGCTTCGGATGCGACAAATACCACATGCATGAACCCCTCCAGCGGACGTTGCCGCCTGATCCCATTCTACCCGCCAACTCAAGCGCGAGTCAAATGCAAAGAACGGCTAATGGCAAAGGGCGAGGGGTAAGAGGCCAGGGGCAATGGGCCAGGCGATTGGCGAGAGGCAATGGATGAGCGGCGAGGGGCAGGGGCACAGTCGAAAGTCTAAAGTAAAAGCACCTGGCAATTGGCGAAGGGCGAGGGGCGAGCGTAGGGGCGGCCCTCCGTGGCCGCCCAGTAGAAACCAGTAGAAAGTAGAAGGTAGAAGTTCTCGGGAGAAATCATAGGAGGATCTCGGAAGATCTAGTAGAAGGTAGAACGTAGAAAGTAGAAAAAAGCATTAAGGTTTTTTGTCTCCTGCCACCTTTTTTCTCTTCAACTTTACAACTCTTCAACTTTTCAACTCTGTCTTTATTTGCCATCGCCGCATGGGAAAGGTATAATGGCCCCTTTTCGGAGCTTTCCATGAAGATGAACCGCCATTGCCATATCTGCATCCTGCAACAGATCGTACGTGCGGCCACCCACCTGGGTCTGGATGATTCAAAGCAGGAGGAAGTGTACGGCCGGGTGCTGATGCGTACCGCCGGCATGGACTACCGGAAATGCACTGCGCCGGAGTTTGCCTCCGTGGCCCACGGCGTCCTCTCGGGCATGACCGGGGATCCCGACCCATATGCCACGGCCAAGCGTGAACAGAACCAGATGATCCTGGACCGCCTGGATTATTTCCGTTCGCGCATCTCAGCGGCAACCGATCCCTTGGCCGCGGCCGCCAAGTACGCGTTGATGGGCAATATCATCGACCTGGGAGCGGCCCAGCTATTTGATACGGAATCTGTTTTCAATGATCCCGAAAACTTCCCGGTCGGTCCGGATGACCTGGAGCGGTTGCGCCGGATCCTGCAAAAGGGGCGCCGCCTGCTGGTGATTGGAGACAACGCGGGTGAAGCTGTTCTGGACCGTCTCTTTATCGCTGAGATCCGCCGCGAGTACCCCCAACTGCAGGTGGGCTATGCCGTGCGTTCGCGTCCGGCCATCAACGACGTGATCGCGACCGATGCCCGCCACGCCGGCCTGGACAAGGTTGCGGAAATCATGCCATCGGGTTCAGCCTGCGCCGGCACCCTGCTTTCCCATGCCACCCCCCAATTCAGCGAATGGTTTCACGGCGCGGATGCCGTGGTGGCCAAGGGCCAGGGCAATTTTGAAACCCTGGAAAATGCTCAGCGTCCCGTGGTCTTTATGTTCCGCGTCAAGTGTGACGTGGTAGCGCGTTTCGTTGGCTTGCCACTGGACACACCCATCATGGCTTTCCGTGATTCCCTGCCCACTGGGGACGGTGCTTGTAAGTATGTAAATACGGATTCTTGAATTCTTGGATGCTTTTCGCAACCCCTTTCAAAAGACGCATAAATCCGGCGCTGTCCGTATCTGCATACTTACAAGCACGTCCCCATGTGGGTTTTTTTTGCCATGTTGGGTGGTGAATGGTATAATCCCCCATGATGTCCTGCCGCTATAGTGCCTGAACCCATGAAACGCAAACAAGTTGCTTTAACCAGGGAAACCCGACGCGCCAGGTGCGTTCCCAAAATCATGGATGCCATCGCGCCCTACCTGGGATTGCGGTCCGGCGACCGCGTGGCCATAAAAGTCAACCTGTCGGGTTCCCGGGAAATCTATGCCAATACCAGTTATGCCGCGGTTGAGTCGCTGATTTTTTACCTCAAAGAGCAGTTTGGAATCCGTGAAATCGCCGTGATCGAGGGCTCTGACGGGGCGTTCTTCTCTAATCGTTCAACCTGGGATATTTTCTACAAATTTCGTTACAAAGAAGTGGAATTGAACGGCGCCCGGTTGGTCAATCTGGATGATCTGGAACACAACGAAACCCTCTTGGTTCAAACTTTGTCCGGCGGGCAGACCGTCCATTTTTCACGCTTTGATGCGGATTACTTGATCAGCGTTGTACCACCCAAAACCCACAACATCTTTCCGGTTTCTCTGGCCATCCCCAACCTGGTGGGTTTCGTGCGTCCCGAGGAACGGGTACTGATGTTCGGAGCGTCCCGCAATGAAATGCGCCGGCTCAGTTTCAGCGGCAACCAGCGCTATTTTCAACTTATCGCCAACGCCGGGCGCAATTTCGCCGCTTTGCTGGGAAAAATCAGCCCCGACCTTGTCTTGATCGATGGTTTGTACGGTATGGAGGGCAAGGGCCCGATCAAGGGCAGCCCCGTGTTTCATGGTTTTGCCGTGGCATCCGAGGATGCTGTCCAGGCGGATGCCATGGCCACTTATGTAATGGGTATAAACGTCAACGACGTGAGTTACCTGAAGTACGCCTCCGAAGCCGGCCTTGGCAATCTTTGCTGGCAGAATGTAATCGGCGCGGATCCCGCGCAAGTGAAATTTCCCTATCGTCCGCACCCGCTGTATCCACGACAGCGCTGCTGGCTCAAACATGCGGAAAGGGGCGTCGCTGCAGGGGCCCGGAGCGATGGCGCTTCCGACCAGTGCGGCAGCGGCTCATCCCGGCGCTGATGCGGGAACAGTCAACAGTGAGCCGGGCCGCCTGAATTGACACTACCTGGTGACAATGTTATAGAGGTAGACTGAAAATACTCCGGAGATATCCACATGCATTTTCGATTCCGACTCACCTGTTTGTTTTTGCTTCCCTTGGCGATGGGTTGTGCCCGGCACGCCCAGCCACCCCGAATGGAACCGCCTCCAGTCAGCGTACCCGCGGAGGAAGCCCCCTCGGTTAACGAAGCGGAACCGGCACCTCCGCCGGTTGAGCTTACAGACGGTCAGCGCATGGAGCAGGCATTGCAGGCGTATCAGCAAGCGCTGGAGGCCTGGGAAGCAGGAGATACCGAAGGCGCCATGACGGGTCTCGACGCGGCGTATGCCCTGCTGTTGAAAGTGGAAGCGTCCACCGAATCAACCCTGGCGGATGAAAAGAATGACCTGCGGCTCATGATCGCCCGTCGTCTGGTGGAGATCTTTGCATCCGACCAGGTTGCGGTGGGGGAGAATCACCGCTTTATCCGCCTGGAAGAGAACGAGCACGTACTCAAAGAGATTAAACGCTTTCAGACAGTGGAGCGGCGTTTCTTTGAGGAATCTTATCAGCGCTCCGGCCGTTATCGCCCTATAATGGTGCGGGAGTTGCAGGCGGTGGGGTTGCCCGCGGATCTCTCCTGGATTCCCTTGATTGAAAGCGGTTTTAAATTGCGGGCCTACTCGCGCGCCCGCGCCCTGGGGTTGTGGCAGTTTATCTCATCCACGGGTTATCGTTTCGGGCTCAAAAAGGACCGCTGGGTGGATGAGCGCATGGATCCGCTCAAGGCCACCCGGGCGGCGGTTCAGTACCTGAAGGAATTACACGGATACTTCGGCGATTGGAGTACGGCCCTGGCCGGGTACAACTGCGGGGAATTCCGGGTACAGCGGGTAATCCGCGCTCAGCGCATCAACTATCTGGACAATTTCTGGGACCTCTATCTTATGTTGCCTCGGGAAACGGCACGCTTTGTACCCCGGTTTATCGCCACGCTGATGATCGTGCGTGATCCGCAACGGTACGGTTTTGAATTGCCCCCTCCGGATGCGCCGCAAGATACCGAGATCGTGGTGATCCATCAGCCTTTGAAGTTGTCCGCGTTGGACCACAAATTGGGCCTGGAACCGGGTAGGTTGGCGGAGTTGAATCCCGAGTTGCGCCACCAGGCCACGCCCGACCGGGAATACACGCTGAGGGTTCCCGGCGGTTCAGCCAGGCAGGCCCTGGAAGCGGTGGCGCAAATCTCCCGCTGGATTCCGCCTGAAGCCACCTACGTGATCCATTATGTGCGTCCCGGGGAAACGGTGTCCGGAATCGCCAGCCGCTACCGCACTTCTTCGCGGCAGATTGCAAGGTTGAATCGGTTGCGGAGCAATTTTCTGATTCGCCCCGGCCAGCGGCTGAAAGTTCCCGCCCGTGGCGCGCTTGCGCCGCCCCAGCCGCAGTCGCAAAAAGCCGCCCCGTTACAAATCGCAGGCAACGGCAAGCCCGCCTATACGGTGAAACGCGGCGATTCGCTTTATCGCATCGCCACCATGTTCGCGGTATCCGTAAAGGAGTTGCGTGACTTCAACAACTTGTCCGGCAACCGCTTGCATGTGGGACAGGAATTGACCATTCCCCACAAAATCCCCGAGGGAGCGCGGACCTACGTGGTACGCCCCGGTGATACGCCCTACGACATCGCCCGCAAACACAACATGACACTGCAGCGTTTTTTGAGTCTCAACCGTCTGGGCGGCCGCACCCCCATTTACCCGGGGCAGACGGTCTGGGTGCAATAGGGGAAACCGGGTTTCTGGAAGGCAATTCCGTTAAAAATCACCGGGTTCGCCGTTGGGCGGGTATACCCATATGCGGTTGCGACCGGCGTGTTTGGCGGCGTAGAGCGCCTGGTCGGAGCGTTGGACGGCGCTTTGAATGTCATCTTCTCCCAGCAATTGCGAAATGCCGAACGAGGCGGTGACTTTGCGGTCCAGGTCGCGGATGTTCATTTCCCCCAGAGCGGCCTGAATGCGACGGGCGCAGGCCTTGGCCTGAATCACCGCGGAGTGGGGAAGCAGCATCAGGAATTTTTCACCGCCCCAACGGCATGAAGTGTCTTCCACCCGCATCTGTATGCGGATCAATGCGCCCACCGCGGCCAGGACCCTGTCTCCCATCGGGTGCCCGAAATCGTCGTCAATGGCTTTAAAATGGCCCATGTCCATCATGATCATTGAACAATCCAGTCCGTGGCGGGTAACCAGCGCGGCTTCTCACGCCGCATGATGGGGACAAGGGCACGGCGGTTCTTGAGACCGGTCAAGGGGTCGGTGACGCTTAGCTCAATGATGCGGCGATTGGCTCGAGCCAGTTCGTCGCGACTTTTGCGATAGGAGCGGTTAAGTTGCAACAAATTGTCGTTCAGGCGGGAAATGTCTGTCAAGACGCTTGGCCTGGCGGGATCATCAAGTTCTCCCAGAAAAAGGATCCCTCTGGCGGTAACAAAAAAATAACCCACCAGGCGATGGGCGCCGTCCCGGCCGGGCAGGGAAATCGCCCGGGAGCTGTCCGCCAGTTCAGAGAGAATGGGGTGGACGTGATCGGTGGAGTACTTGTCCGATAGCCAGCGCCCCCGAGCCGGTACGGGCCGTACCGAATCCCGCGGATCCCCGTTTGACGCCAGGACGCACAGGTCGCGATCAAGCAGGATGCAAACCAGGTGGGGCATACCCAGCAGGGCGGCGGGTAGCCCCGGTATCGGATCATCCAGAACCGCAACCAGATCATCCAGGTTCACGATGGTGCCCTCATCGCGTGGTATTCCGCGCCGTATAAAATCGCTGGTTCATGGATCTATCGCTTTTCAGTTAGCGCCGGGTGTTTTTTGGGGGAATGGAATTTTTCCTTCAGGCGCTGGTCCACCACGCCGGGCACCATTTGCTGAATCGATCCACCCAGGCGGTAGATTTCCTTAACCAAGCGCGAGCTGAGAAACGAGTAGCACACGGAGGGGACCAGGAAAATGGTTTCAACCTCACGGTTGATGCGCCGGTTCATCAGCGCCATCTGGAATTCCACTTCGAAATCGGAAATGGCGCGCAGACCCCTTACCACGGTGTGAATGCCTTTGCGGTCCACATAATCCACCAGCAGACCTTCAAAGGCGTCCACTTTAATGCGCGGATTCTTGTTAAAGCATTGGTGAATCATTTCCAGGCGTTCATCCAGGGTGAACAGGGGTTGCTTTTCGGGGTTGGTCAGTACGGCCACGGTGATGTGGTCGAAAATGCGCAAGCCCCGTTCAATGATGTCGATGTGGCCGTTGGTGACGGGATCGTAGGATCCGGGGTAAACCGCGTTTTTGGTATTACTCATGATCAACCTCTAAGGATTTGAGCCAAAGGCGCAGGCGCTGCTTCAGGGTTTCCAGGTCTTTGTCGTTGGCCAGAACGAAATCCGCAACCCGCATGCAATCGCCCACTCGCTGGCCGTCCGGGGGTTCGTTTTCGCCCCATTCCCGTTCCAGGCGTGCCAGCAATTCCGCCTCCGTCAGGCGGTCCGTCTCGCGGGCCCGGGATAGCAGGCGCTGCATGATCTGGGGCAGCGGCGCATCCACGCCCAGCAGGAAAAATGCAGGCAGTTTGCGCAGGGCCTCCACTTCGGCGGGGTTGCGGATGCCGTCTATTACCCAGTGGATGGTGTCAACCTGTTTGCGGATTTGGGCGGCTACCTTTGCGCCCAGAACGCCGCCGCCGCCTTCGCGGCGCATGCGGTTGCCGATGTCCTGCATCCGGGCGCGGTTGACCGGACGTCCCAGGCGCCGGGCTTCCCGGCGCACCATGTCCGACAGGGAAATGTAGACAAATCCATCCGCCTCCAGGAGGCGGGCCACTTCACCTTTGCCGGAGCCCATGCGTCCGGTCAGGCCGATATGCAGCCTGGATCCTGACATTTCAGCCCAGGTAGCGATCGCGGTCGTCGATGATGTCATGGGTTTGCCAGTCCTGAATCCAGTCATCCGCCTGGAACACCCGCCAGGGCGGGTCGCCTTCCGTAACGGAGCAGACCACGCGTCGCAGGCCGGCGTTGATGATCATTTTCTTGCAGATAAAGCAGGGAAAGGCGTTGAGCACGCGTTGGTCTTTCCGGTACTCGCCGTGAATGAACATATCGCCTCCCAAGAGGCTTACTCCGGCGCGGGCGGCGTTGATAATGGCGTTCTGCTCGGCGTGCACGGAGCGGCAAAGTTCGTACTGGGTGCCCGAGGGGATATTGAGTTTCTGGCGCAGGCAGAATCCGTGGTCCAGTGAACTGCGCGTCTTGCGTGGCGCCCCCACGTAGCCCGTGGCGATGATCTGGTCTTCTTTCACGATAATGGCTCCCATCAACACCTTCAGGCAGGTGGAACGGGTGGCCACTACGCGGGCGATGCTGAGGTAATAACGGTCCTTCTTCGGTCTGTCCACGCTCATTGCCCAAGTGTACTCCAACCTTTTATCGGATTGCAAGCGTAGTACAACAACCAGGTTGTCAAAGCAGAAACGGTTATGGTAATGTTCAAGGACATCGTGAAAATTTTGGCTGAGAAAAGAGACATCGATATAATTGAATTCGAAGGCATTACTTTTCACCTGGCACGGCGTCGGGTACGGCGGGCGCGCGTCGAATTCGTGCTCCCGCGGCCGTTGCTCGTGGTACCGTTGCGAGCCCGGCCGCAAGAGGTGTTGCGAGCCAATCGTGAATCCATCCATAGCCGTTATGCCCGTATGTGCGCCAAGTGGCGGTGTGCCCTGCAACTTGACCTGCTGGATCGCAGCGAGGAGCAAACCCGCGCATTGACTGCGGTTTATGTCGAGCGTTATAGTCGGATGCTGCAGGTGGAGTGTCGGCAATTGACCTGGCGGCGCATGACCAGCCGCTGGGGAACATGCAGTGGCAAGGGCGTTATCCGCCTCAACCGTTTCCTGCGCCATGTGCCGGAGCCGCTGGTGGCCTACGTGGTGTTTCACGAAACCCTGCACCTGGCCAACATGCGCCATGACTGTCGTTTCCGCCGCAGCGTGGCGCAGGTGTTTCCCCATTACCGGGAGTTGGACCGGCAACTGGAACTCTACGGTATCCGCATGCGTCACCCGGATTTGGGGACGGTGCTTGTAAGTATGTAAGTAGGTAAATTTAATCTGCGCTCGATTTCAATACTCCCCAACATTGGGAAAATAGGTGGAATTCAAAAATCCAAAAATCCGTATTTACATACTTACAAGCACCGTCCCCAATTGATCCTGATCCGGTTGACTGCGAAACGGCGGCGGGGTACCATGATGTCAGCAAGTTCCAGGAGTCCATATGCACAACGCGATTGCTGAATTGATGAAGCGCATCGGAACGGTGATCCTGGGCAAAGACGCTGAAATCCGCCTGGTGGTGACCTGCCTGCTGGCGCGCGGGCATCTGCTGATTGAGGATCTGCCCGGCATGGGCAAAACCACCCTGGCCCATGCCATCGCCCGCTCCCTGGGCATGCGTTTTTCGCGCATCCAGTTTACCAGCGATATGTTGCCCGCCGACATCATCGGTGTGTCCGTGTTTGACCGCGAAAAAAACCAGTTCCATTTTCATCCCGGTCCTCTGTTCGCCCAATTGGTGGTGGCGGATGAACTCAACCGCGCCACGCCCCGCACCCAGAGCGCCCTGCTGGAAGCCATGGAAGAGCGGCAGGTTTCTCTGGAGGGGACCACCCGCGAGTTGCCGCGTCCCTTTTTCGTGATCGCCACCCAGAACCAGCGCTATCACGTGGGGACTTTTCCCTTGCCGGAATCACAGCTGGACCGTTTCCTCATGCGCTTGCGCCTGGGGTATCCCGACCCGCCGGCGGAGCGGCAGTTGTTAACCGGTGAAAACCGCGCCGATATGGTGCGCGGCCTGCAGTCGGTCATGACCGGGGAAGAGCTGATCCAACTCCAGGATGCCGTCCCGCGGATCCATGCCTCCGCGGCGATCCTTGATTACGTACAGGATATCATGGCTGCTTCCCGCAGCCGTCCCCAACAATGCCTGGGTCTTTCGCCACGGGCCGGAATCGCCCTGTTGCGCGCCGCCCAGGCATGGGCCCTCACGGAAGAGCGGGACATGGTGTTGCCCGAAGATGTTCAGCGGGTCGCCGGGGGTGTGCTGGAGCACCGCTTGAATCCCGAGGGCGGCCGCCAAGGGGATGATGCCTGTAGCACGTGGGAAAACCTGCTGCGGTCGATCCCCTTGCGTCGCTGAGAGACAATGGCCCGAAAGCGCGGGGCCGTGACCCGGGTACGCTTGACCCCCGCGGGGGGCGCTTACATGCTGATTGTGTTCGCCATTCTGGTAGCGGCCATGAACTACAGCAACAGCATGGCCTTTATTCTCTGCTTCCTGATGCTGGGAACTCTGATCAGTTCAGCCGCCATGGGGCGGGGCTACGTGGCGGGTGTACGACTGCGACATGTCCGTATCCATCCGGCATTCGCCGGCCGCGGGGTTAAACTCACGCTGGAATTGATTGCTCTGAATGAAGGCGGTCGGCCGGCGCTGTTTGCCTCCGCGGCCGGGGTTGACGGGTGGGGAGATGCCTTTGGTCCCATCAACCTGCATCACAGCGGTGCCATGGTTGCGGATGTGGGAATTCCCGCTCCTGGGCGCGGGTCTTTCCGCCTGGTTGCCGTGCAGTGGGAAACCCGCTATCCCCTGGGGGTTTTTCGTTGCCGGCGCGAAGTTCAGGTACAAGCCCCATACCTGGTGTATCCAAACCCGGAGGGACAGCGCCCGTGGCCGCAACCGGAAAGCCGCTGGTACGATTGGACCGAGGGTTCTCACATGAGCGGGGGTGATGATTTTAATGGACTGCGCCCCTGGCGGGTGGGGGAGTCATGGCGGCACATCGACTGGAAGTCCGTGGCCCGCGGACGCTCCCCGAATATCAAGGAATTTTCCGGGGGAGGCCAGGTACGTACCTGGTTTGATTGGAATCACCTTGCGGGAATGCCCGTTGAATCACGGTTGTCGCAATTGACCCGCTGGGTGCTGGATGCCGCCCACCTGGGGGTGGAATATGGTCTCCGGCTGCCGGAAAAGAGTATTGAAGCCGGTTCCGGCACCCGCCACACTCGCACCTGTCTGGAGGCACTGGCCCGTTACGGAGAGGATCAATGAGCCGGCCGCAACGCGCCGTCATGCCGTTGTCGTCCCGGGCGTTGGACCGCATGAAGCTGGCGTTCCTGCTCGCCGTGGCCGGCCAGGTACCCCATCTGCCGATCTGGACCACGATTATGGCTTTCCTATTGCTGGCCTGGCGTCATTACCTGGACCGCCGGCGGCGCCGTCCGCTGCCGCCTCCCGGGGTGCGCCTGGCCCTGGCCCTGGGGGCCTGCGTGGTGGTTTACCTGCAGTTCGGCTTTTTCATGGGACGGGATCCCGGTGTATCGGCCCTGGTCGTATTGGCCGCGGTCAAGTTACTGGAGGTACGGCAATCCCGCGATTTTCATTTAATGGGATACCTGTGCTATTTCCTGACAGCGGCTTTGTTTCTGTTCACTCAGGAATTGCCGGCACTGTTGTTTGGCGTGGTTCAACTCCTGGCCGTAAACGCCGCTTTCCTGCAATTGTACGCCGGCCGCTCCGGCAGCCTTCGCCCCCTGCGTGGCGCGTCCGGAATGTTGCTGGCATCCGTTCCCGTGGCCGTTGTGTTGTTCATACTGTTTCCCCGCTATCCGGGACCGCTGTGGGGACTGGGGGGGGCAGCGGGAGAATCCGGAGTTTCCGGTTTCAGTGATACGTTGCAACCGGGAAGCGTTGCCCGCATGGTGGAATCGCAACGGGCGGTAATGCGCATGAAGGTGGCGGAGGCCGAACTGCCGCCGCCGCGGCAACGCTATTTTCGCGGCCTGGTTCTGTGGCTGACGGATGGACGCACCTGGTACCCGGGCCGGATCGGGGAGAACATCGCCGGCTCAACGCGACGAGGAAGGGATGGCGTGAAACAGGAAATCATGTTGGAACCCCATGGTCAACGCTGGCTCTTTGCCCTGGATTATCCGGTCCGGGTTCCACCGGGCAGCCTGGTTTCGCCCGGAAATGTGTTTCGCTATCATCGCCGGGTGGAGCGTCCCATTCGGTATCGGGTCGATTCCAGAATCGGCGGCATCATCCCGGAACCCGACCTTCATCCCTATTTGCGGCGCATGGCTTTGCAATTGCCACGCGAGGTCAACCCCGGGCTGCGGACCCTGGTAGAGCCATGGCTTAGAGAGGGGACGGATGCGCGAGCGCTGGCGGAAAGGGTTCTGGAATTTTTCCGGTCCGCGGGATTCACCTATTCACTGCAGCCCGGCAACCTGGACCCACGTGACCCGGTAGGCGATTTTCTCTTAAATACCCGCCGTGGTTTCTGTGGACATTACGCGGCGGGATTTGCCTTGTTGATGAGGCTGGGAGAGGTTCCCTGCCGGATCGTGGCCGGATATCAGGGTGGAGAGACCAATCCCGTTGACGGTCAACTGGTGGTGCGGGACGCGGATGCACATGCCTGGACGGAAATCTGGCTGGACGGCCGCGGCTGGCTGCGCGTGGACCCGACGGCCGCGGTGGTACCTGAGCGGCTGGAATACGGCGGCCGCTTGAACGCCTCTCTGGATGAGATGGCTGCCGGAACGGCAGAGGATCGTTCCAGCGTGTTGCGACGCGCCATGACTGAGGGCGGATTGGCGCGAGCATGGCGCTGGATCCGCGACTATTGGGATGTGGCGCGCAACTACTGGCAGACCTGGGTGGTGCGCTATGACCGCTACCAACAGCGCAGCCTCCTTTCCAGATTGGGTGTACGTGGGATACAACGTGCTGGAAAGTTGGCCCTGGTAATGCTGTTCGTGGTATTTACCTGGCGGTTGACGCGCTGGTTGTTTCGTTTGCCGGCACAGAGGCGTCGTGATCCCCTGGAGAAAAGCTGGCGCCTGCTGGAAGCCCGCTTGTCCCGTGGGGGAATGAATGTGGAATCATGGCAAGGCCCGCTTGATATCAGCCGCCAGGCGCGCCGCCGCTTTCCCAACCAGGCGGATGCGATCGACCAAGTGATTCAAACCTATATCCGCTTGCGTTACGGCGTTTCTTTTGCTGCCGGCGTGGAAAAGTCACTGCTGCGCCGGGTCAGGAAATTGAGAATCCCGCGTCGATGGAAAGCCTGACATGGAGCGCCAGGTCTGATATAATCAGACTCCCTTCGGGAGTTGAACCATGCAATTTTCCAATCCGTCCGCGTTGTGGTTGCTGGCACTGCTGATACCTTTCATCTTTTTGGCCATTGCCAGCAGCCGCTTGCGCAACCGCTGGCTGGCGGAGTTCTTTTCGAGCCGCGCCCGTTCCAAAATGGTGGTGCGGGGCGGACGGGAATTGGATGTGTTTAAAACCCTGCTGTTGACCCTTTCACTGGGATTTCTGATCCTGGCGTTGGCGGGCCCGGAATGGGGCGAACGCTACGAGCCCCTTGAGGTACGGGGAACGGAAATGGTTTTTCTGCTGGACACTTCCCGTTCCATGGCTGCCGCGGATCTGCGGCCCAGTCGCCTGGAATCGGCGCGTCAACTGATTATCATGGCTGCGGATACCCTGGCGACCGACTACGTTTCGTTGATCCATTTCGCGGGACGCGCGGTTGTGCAATGTCCGCTGACCGTGGATTACGAGGCGTTTAAACTCATGGTTCTGGCTTCCGAGATCAGTCCCGCTGAAGAGCAGGGCACCAACCTGGCGGCCGCGCTTGACCTGGCCATAAAGATGTTGGATACGCAAGACACGGCACAACGGGTTATGGTGTTGATCACGGATGGCGAAGACCAGGAGGGTGGGTGGCAAGAGCGCGCTTCGCAATTGAAAGAGAGGGGAATCGTGGTGTTTGCCGTTGGGGTCGGCGCGCCCGAGGGCGCGCCCATTCCCCTGCGCAGCGAGAATGGCGAGGTGACGGATTGGAAGCGGGATCAGCAGGGGCGGATGGTGCGAACACGCCTGGATGAAGAACCGTTGAAACACTTGGCGCGGGAAACCGGAGGGCGTTATTTCCGCCTGCTGGATCCCGGCGACACGGATCATTTTGTCACGGTACTGAAAACATTTGAGCGCCGCATTATTCAACGTAAAGTGCGCCGGGTCCGGGTACCCCGGTTTCAATACCCCCTGGGGGTTGGTATAATACTTCTTTTCCTGGAGATGGCGTTGACAACGAGGCGAATCCGATGGACCGCAGACTGATCGTTTTATGCCTGGTTCCTCTGCTGTTGGGGTGGCATTGGTTTGATGCGGCGGCCCGGCGCAATGCGGCTGGCATGGAAGCGTACAGTCAGGGTCGATTCGGTGAGGCGCTGCAGAAGTTCCTTTCCGCCCGGGGATTGAAACCGGAAAACACCGCCCTGCAGCACAACACCGCGGCCGCGATGTACAAGCTGGGTAAATTTCAGGAAGCCCTGGAGGAGTTCTCGCGCGTGGATCCCGGACGCTGCGGGGTATCCAAACGGGATTTTCACTACAATCTCGGCAACACCTATTTCCGCCTAAAGCAGTTCGACAAGGCCCTGGACCACTACAAACAGGCTTTGCTCCAGGATCCGGAGGACTTGGACGCAAAACGCAATTTCGAATTGGCCCTGCAACGGTTGGAACGGCAAAAAAAGCAACAGCAGGATCCCAAGCAGTCTCACCGCGACCAGAAAAAGAATCGCGGCGAATCAGAGCCGAAACCCCAGCCACCCAAGAGTGAAGGCAGGCAAGAACAAAAGCCGCAAGAGAAATACCAGACTTTGTTGCAGTACTTGTCGCAGAAAGAGAAAGAGCAGCTGAAGGAACGCAAACGCAAAGTGGCCCGGGAAGCCCGGCGGGAAAAAGATTGGTAATGATGATTCGCTCTCGGGCGGTGGCATGGGTGCTTCTTTTGGTTGGCCTCTGCCTGCCCGCCCAGCAGGTGGAGTTCAGTGCCCGGGTTCATTCCCAGCGCATCGGCCTGGATGATAAGCTGGAGTTTACGCTTACCCTCTCCGGAGTAGACAATCCGATCCCCCCTGATCTTTCTGAACTGAGAGACTTTTTTGTACAATCGCGTTCCCAGTCGACGGAATTTCACATGGTCAACGGCCGAACGTCCCACTTGACCCGATTTGAATACCAGCTGTCACCAAAACGAACCGGCACCTTGACAATCCCGGCATTGCGCTACGAAGCCCAGGGGCGGACGCTGGTCACCAAACCCATCCGGGTGGAAGTGGTGAAAGGCAGCGTGGCGCCTCCACCCAAGCGACGTTCCCTGTTTGACGAAGACCTTTTTGCGCTGCCGCGAGAGCGGCAGCGCAGCCGGCAACCCGTGGATGTTCGTTTGATTACGGAGGTGTCGCCCCGCAACGTGGTTTCCGGCCAGCAGGTCTTGGTCCAGGTGCGATTGTTGACCCGCAACACCGTGCGCGCGGTCAACCTGTTGACCGAGCCCTCCATTGCTGGATTCTGGCAGGAGTGGTTCCCGGTTCCCCGCAGCAGCGCCGGCAGAATGCGGGAAGTGGACGGCAAAGAATACACCGAGTACGATATCCGCAAAGTGGCGCTTTTCCCCAATCAGAGCGGAAGCCTAACCATCCCCTCCCTTGAGTTTGAAATCATCCTGGCTGAAAACGGCATGAGTTTTTTCAGCGAGCCGCGTCGCATCACCCGCGTCACCAAGCCGGAGACCATCGAGGTCCGCCCCCTGCCCAATGAGACGGCGGGCTTGCCCGTGGGTGATTTTCAGTTAAAAGTGGATCCACTACCGGAGACGGTGAAAGCGCGCGAAATGGTTACCCTGAAGCTGCGTGTCAGCGGAAACGGAAACATGAAAACCCTCGGGGTGCCGCAATTGGAGGGGGGGCCGTTTTTCCAGGTGTTCCCGCCCAAAGTGAAGCGAACGCTGAATCATTCCGGGCAATGGCTGCGCGGAACGGTGAATGCGGAAATCCCCGTCACTTTTCGTCGCGCAGGGGCGGTTTCCATCCCGCCCCTGGAGTTGCGCTGGTGGGATCCGGTAACAGGGCAAATTCGCATCATGGCTTCCGATCCCATGACCGTAAACGTAATGGAAAACCAGGCTGCCGGACGGGACGAGGCGGTCCCCGCCGGCGGGGCGGAAGTCGTGCGCCGGGGACGGGACATTCACCACATCCTGGGCGGGGCTATCCGGGATCAATCCAGTTACTGGAACCGATCCCGTGCGTACACCTGGCTGTTGCTGCTGCCGTTTCTGGCGAGCCTGGCCGCGGCGATCTATCGGGGAATCTGGGAGCCCCTGGTGCGGCGCAGCCGTCGCCTGGAGGCCCGGCGTGTGTTATCGCGAACCCTGAAAGGACTGCAAACCCAGAGCGAGCTGGGCGGCGCAGCCGGCATTGTTGAGAATTACCTCAGCGAGCGATTGGGCATGAAACCGTCGCGCATGAACGCCGCAACCATCGCGCGGTGTCTGGAAGAGAGAGGAGTATCGGAACGGGAAATCAATGAATTCCTGGCCCTGAAGGAAAAAATCGATTCCAAACGTTTTGCGCCCCGGTCCGGGCTGCAGGATGACCGCCGGGATCTGGCGCGATTGGGGGTTTTGCTGCGCCGCATTGACGGGAAAATCAAATGAAAAGAACGGGAATGCTGCTGCTGCTGATCATGGGGCTCACCCCCATTGCCTGGGGCGGGGCAAACACGGCCTTTGCCGTCGCCAACCAGCAATATGAAGACGGGCATTACGCTGAAGCCCTGGATGGCTATTCGCAAATCGCCGCCGGAGTAGACAACTGGAAACTGGCATTCAACATGGGCAATTGCTGTGTGAAACTGGAGCGATTCGTGGATGCCAAAATCCACTACCTGCGGGCGTTGAGGTTGGCCCCGACCCGCCGGGAAATTCGTGACAATCTCGAATACGTGGATGAGCACTTGGGACATGAAAAAAAATCACGTCAGGCCGGATTCCTGGCCAACCTGTGGAATCATTTCACCGCCCTGGTTTCCCTGAATGCCATCTCGGCGTTGTTATTCTTATCCGTGGTGTGGCTGAACGCTTTTTTTATCATGTTACTATGGCGGGGAAAGCGCAAGTGGCTTGTTTACGGCCTGGGGTTTGCCTTGATCGTTTCTTTGTTGTTGTCGGGTCTCCAAGCCTTCTACCAGCACCGCCTTGACCGCAGGGATACCGCGGTGGTGATACAGAGCCAGGCCCGGCTGCGCAGCGGGCCGGGCAAGAGGTATACGGTGTTGTTTAGCTTGCGTCCCGGTCTGGACGTACGGGTCCAGGAAGAACGTGAGCAATGGTTGCAGGTAGCCGCGGGTGACGATGTGGCTGGTTGGATCGAATTAACAGCTTTGGAAATCATTTAGTTTGAAATTTGGAGGCCGGGTATGCGCATCCACTTGAGAAACCGTTACTTGACCCTGGAAGAGCCGGCCGTCATGGGAGTGATCAATGTGACCCCCGATTCTTTTTTCGATGGAGGCCGCTATGTATCCTTGGACCTGGCCCTGGCGCGGGCCCGGGAAATGGTTGACCAGGGAGTGGATATCATTGATGTGGGAGGGGAAAGCACCCGGCCCGGCGCACGATCCCTTGATGCGGAAGAAGAGGCGAACCGGGTGGTTCCGGTTATACGCCGAATCAAAACAGAACTGGACATTCCCGTTTCAGTAGATACCTACAAGGAATCGGTGGCCCGGCGGGCCGTGGAAGAGGGCGGAGCTGACATCATCAACGATATTTCCGGGCTGAATTTCAGCCCGCGCATGGCCGCGACGGCGGCTGAACTCGAGGTGCCCGTGGTGATCATGCACATCAAGGGTACACCGGAGAACATGCAACGCAACCCGGAGTATGGCGACGTGATTGCCGAACTGACGGACTATTTCAAGGAGCGCGTGCGCATGGCGCGATCCGCGGGAATCGCTCCGGATCGCATTCTGCTGGATCCGGGGATCGGGTTCGGCAAGCGGCTTCAGGATAACATCGAGATACTCAAGAACCTGGCCGCCTTCAGGGTGTTTGACTCTCCCCTCATGGTGGGTGTATCACGCAAATCATTCCTGGGCGCCCTGGGCGGCAAAGTGAATCCGGCTGAGCGTCTGCCGGAGACCCTGGTTGCCGGAATTGTCGCTTCCATGCACGGAGCATCCGTTCTGCGGGTGCACGATGTGGACGCAACTGTCCGGGCCTTGAAAGTCGTTCGCGCCCTGGGAGTTTTGCCGCAAACCGGGAGCCGGCAGTGACGAAGCGCAACACTTGGCTCTGGATCGAGTGGGGAGCGCTTTTCTGGGTACTACCCGTTCTCATGTGGCTGGGGGGACGAGGCTTTCCCAAATTTTTGCCCCTGGTGCTGGGGACCATTTTTATTACCATTTACCTGGTTCGTTCTCCCCGCTTTGACAACCGCCGCTTTTTTTCCCGGGAAAACAGTAAGGCTTTTGCCCGCGGCATGTTGTGGAAATTCCCCATGGTGGGGCTGGCTTTGCTGCTGCTGACGTGGACAATCGCGCCGCAGCAATTGTTCTTTTTCCCCCGTCAACGGCCGTTGATCTGGTTAATGGTGATGATGCTCTATCCCGTGTTTTCGGCTTTTCCCCAGGAGATCATTTTCCGTGCTTTCTTCTGCCAGCGATACCGTACCCTGTTTCCCGCTTCGCGGCTGCTGCTGGTCATGAACGCGGCTTGTTTTGCTTTTGTGCACATTGCCTACGGAAACCTGGTCGGGCCGTTGCTTACCCTCCCCGCGGCATTCATGTTTGCGCGCACCTACACGCGTCACCGCTCGGTACTTCTGGCCGCAGTTGAACATGGCCTCTACGGTGCCCTGGTGTTTACCGTGGGTCTGGGGAATTACTTTTTTAACGGCCGCGTGGGAAGCTAGAAAGTTGTGCGTTAAGGGGACGCCCAACTCTTCAACTTTTCAACTCTTCAACTTTATTCTGTTTTTGCCGCAGAATAATGTGAATGTCCCGCTGTGGAAAGGGGATCTGGATGCCCGTTTCCCGGAAGGCGCGGAAAATGGCGAAGTAGATTTCCGAGCGGATCGTACGATGCTCATGGGGTTCCTTGACCCATGCCCACAGCTCCATCTCCAGGCGGTGGAACACACTCCGCCCTTCAGAATGCGACGTACGAGGCGGGAGAGCAGGTAAAACGCCAACACCACCAGAATGAACATGAGGATGGAGGCGGGAGAGACAGGGGTCTGGTTGAGTTCAAACAGGGTAAAGTTCAGGACCTTGTTGATGCCTTCGAGGACTTTGCCCATGGGATCTCCCTCCCGGTTCAGTATACCCCGGTTGAATCAGGAGTGCATCATTCAAGCAGTGATCAAGCCGTAACCGGAGCGGGCTTCAGATCGGGGAAAGCACGATCCAAGGCGGCATTCATGTTTGCCAGGGAATCCGCCATCCCGCGTAGCAGGGGAAGCGGGTCGTTCTTGATTACCACGGTGTGTATGGTGTCATCGGCGCTGATGCGGTTGACCACTTCCTGGTCACAGTCACTTTCAACCGCGCCAAATACCGTGGGTTTGCCGTCCAGCCAGGGCGTGGCCACGTGGGTGATAAAAAACTGGCTGCCGTTGGTGGCCGGTCCGGCATTCGCCATGGAGAGAATTCCCGGACGGTCGTGGCGCAGGCCGGAATCGACCTCATCCTGGAAATGGTAACCCGGACCTCCGCGCCCGGATCCTTCCGGACATCCGCCCTGGATCATGAAGTCTGCGATGACGCGGTGAAATGTCAAGCCGTCGTAATAGCCACGCAATGCGAGGTTGACGAAATTGGCGACGGTCAGGGGGGCCGCATTCGCCAGTAAGCGCAAACGGATGGGTCCCTTCGATGTATTCATTACGGCCGTGAGGTCGGAAAATTCGCTCATATCTTTACTCCTGGTAAGAATTTTTTTCAGCATATCACAATCCAAAGCAAATTGCAGGCGCAGTTGCTTTGCAGGCGATAAGAAAACTGTTCTTTTTTGAAAATTCGCCTTTACTTGTTTTTTTTAAAGTTCTATGTTAGAATACCTTTGATTGGTGGATGAAGGTGGAGGCATATCTCTCCGAGTAAAATCCTTTACTTCCGGGTGTATCATTCTACCGCGTCTACTGAAGAAAAAAAAAGGAGTACGTTTATGCCGAAAGGTAGAGTGAAATGGTTTGATGACAGCAAAGGTTATGGCTTTATTGAAGTTGATGGTGCGAACGATGTGTTCGTCCACTACTCTGAGATCCAGGGCACGGGCACCGCTCTCTGATGGAAGGTCAGGAGGTGGAGTTCGAGGTCAAACAGGGTCCCAAAGGCCAACAGGCCGCCAACGTCACAATCCTGTAAACAAAAAAACCCGGAAGGCCCGTCCGCATTCGTGCAGGCGGGCTTTCCAGATTTACCTCTGATTCGCCATCCCGTCCGGGATTTATTGGGTCATTAGGGAGTGCTTGTAATTATATAAGGTCGGTTCTGACCAAAATTATCCCTATGGTTGGGCAGCAAGTCAGATAATTGTCTGGACAGGTTGCAGGTACGTTTGTGCCTGCATACTTACAAGCAACGCCCCCGATTCACCCGGTTAAAACCTAAGCGCCGGGGTGGATGGCATCCACCGGGCAGACATCCACGCAGGTGCCGCAATCGGTACACAAGGCGGCATCGATAACAAACCGGTCATCTCCCTCAGAAATCGCGCCCTCGGGGCATTCGGGTTCGCAGGACCCGCAACTGATGCATTCTTCGTTAATGACATGTGCCATGCGTCTCTCCTTCCTTTAGGTTTATTGGTTTTTGGCAAGGACCCAATATACGGCAATGCGCGTCTGGAATCAACTTATTTTTGGGGACGGTGCTTGTATGTATGTAAGTACGGATTCTGGAATCCGAATCCGTTTTTCTTTGCCATAGGGTTTATTTTATGGCAATGACTGTATTTACATACTTACAAGCACCGTCCCCAGGTTGTATTCCTTCTTCATTATTCCTGTGTCCTTGTCCTGCCGCCTCCTCCAGTCTCCTCCTCTTCAACTTTCCAATTCTATTCCCCTCCAACTCTCCACTTTCCAACTCTCCAACTATATATATTGCATCCCCTTAAAGCCTGGGTTATGCTGAAGATTTCCGGAGAAGTCGCCGTTATGAATTGGAAAACCATCCTTCTTGATCTGGACGGCACGCTGACCGACCCGGCGCAAGGTATTGTCCGTTCCGTGCTTTACGCCCTGGAAAAACTGGGGATCACGGAGCCCGAACCGGGTGGACTGGTTGATTTTATCGGTCCTCCCCTGCATCAATCATTTGCCCGACGCTACGGGTTCAGCCGAAAGCAAGCGTTTCATGCCGTTGCGCTTTACCGGGAATACTTCAGTGAGCGGGGAATTTTTGAAAACCGTTTGTATGCGGGTATCGACGGTCTGTTGGCCGGTCTGGCCCGCCGGGGAGCCTGTCTCGTCCTGGCCACGGCCAAACCCACGGTCTATGCTTGCCGCATCCTGGAATACTTTCAGTTGGCCGGATTTTTTTCCGTCGTGCAGGGATCAGAGCTGGACGGCAGGCGCACCCGCAAGCTTGAGGTTGTGCGTGACGCCCTGAAGCGGGTGCCGCCGGGACCGGCGGTCATGGTCGGCGACCGCGGTAGCGACATCAGGGGAGCCCGGGCCAACGACATTTCTGCGGTAGGTGTGACCTGGGGGTATGCGCGTCCGGGAGAACTGGATGCCGCCGCACCGGACCACATTGTTTCCAGTATCGCTCAGCTAAATAGCCTGCTGGAGGGGGGATGAACGGCGCGCGCGGGTATCTAAAGCCGGAATGGTTGTTTGCGGCGGATTTCCTGTCATTCCTGAAGCATAGCCGGGAAGGCGTGGTTTCAGATTGTCCGGCTGAATTGGCCGAGCTGGTGGTTGCCGCCGCGGCCATGGCGGATACCCGTCCCGTGATCTGGATAGTGGGGGAGAATGAGCGGACCCGTGATCGGGCGGAACGCTTGAAAGCATGGTTGGGGCTTTTTGGAGGTGATGAACGCCCCATAGCCTTTCACTTGCGGCCATTTGAAGACCCCTTTGCAAATTCTGACATGCAATTGTCAGCCGCCGCGCACAAGTCCGACCTGGCGGCGGTCGTCAATGGTTCCGGGCCGCGACCCGTAGTGATCTCGACCCTTTCCGGGATGGCGATTCAGTTGGAGCCGCCACGGGAACTGGCGGTCATGGCCGTGCGCGTAGCGGTTGGCGCGCGCTTGTTGCGGGAAGAATTGATTGAGCGGTTGGCGCGCGCGGGATATGTTTTTCGCGATGACGCAATCGCTCCCGGCCAGGTGGCCCGCCGGGGCGGTATAATAGACGTGTTCGCGCCCGGCGGCGAGTTGCCCGCCCGCCTGGAGTTTGAAGGTTCGCGCCTGGTGTCTTTGCGTCGATTCGATTTGGAAACCCAGAAGTCGGTGGATTCCGTGCAATCGTTGCGCTTGCCGCCCTTGCGGTATTTCCTGAATTATCAGGATTTGGCCCAATACCTGGGTGATCGCAAAGAGGGCATGCGTCCCCTGGATCAATGGCTGCCTGGAGCCCGCATCCTCATCCTGGATCGCGCCGGCCTGGAAGCGGAGCATGATAAACTGCTGGCACACTTTGACCGCATCCGCGAGGCGGTTCTGCCTGACAAAACCAGCAACGTCTGCATGGATGCCCTGCGTGTCAATTTGGCGGACCGCGCCATCATCGATTTCAATCCACTGCAGAGTGTAGATGGAATCAATCCCGCTATCCGGCTGGTGCGGCAAAGCCTGGTGGAGATGGACCAGGAATCCGTCGAACTGCTGCTGCGGCGCCTGAACGCCGGTCTTGAGCTGGCGGTTGCATCGGGAATCTCATCCGTGCGGAGGCGCCTGGATTTTCTCGGATCCGAATTCTCTTTTTTGCCTAATGATCTTCCCGCGGGTGTAGAGAATCCCACCGGTAGCCGCATGATCCTGCCCTATCGTCCCTGGATTCCCAGTCGCTCCCGCAGGCTCACCCGTTCACCGGCCATGCGGGAGCGTCTGTTGCGCGACATCCGCGTGGGCGAACTGGTGACCCACCGCAGCCATGGCATCGGTCGCTTCATGGGAATAGAACGCCTGACAGTCAGCGGCTTTGACCGCATCAAGAGATCTTCGACCACCACGGAGGTGATCGTGGTGGAATACCGTGATCGCGAGCGTCTATACGTCCCGGTATACGAGGCCGACGCTTTGCGTCCTTACACGGCCATGGAAGGCCATGCCCCGGAACTGGACCGCATGGGCGGTCGCACCTGGCGCGCCAAGCAGAACCGGGCCCGCCGCAGCATCATTCCCTTTGCCCGTGAATTACTGCAATTGTACGCGCAACGCAAGGCGGTCCGGGGCACTGCTTTCCCCGGGGACCATGAATGGGAGGAACGCCTGCGGCGGGGCTTTCGCTTTGTGGAAACCGCTGACCAGAAACGCGCCATTCACGATGTGCTGCGTGACCTGGAAGCTTTCCACCCCATGGACCGCCTGGTCTGCGGTGACGTCTCTTTCGGAAAAACCGAAGTGGCGGTGCGCGCGGCTTTCCGCGTGATTCTCAATCATCGCCAGGTGGCCATGCTCTGCCCCACAACCATCCTGGCATCGCAACATTTTCAGACCTTCCGCCACCGCTTTCAGGAACTACCGGTTCGCCTGGGAATGCTTTCCCGGCTGGTGCCCGCGCCTCAGCGGCGGCGAGTTGTCACGCAAATCCGGGACGGCAAGGTGGACCTGGTCATCGGCACTCACGCCTTGCTCAGCAGCCACCTGGATTTTCCCCGCCTTGGTTTGCTCATAATCGATGAAGAACAGCGCTTTGGCGTGTTTCAAAAAGAAAAGCTCAAACAAGAGCATCCCCACGTGGATGTGTTGACCCTCAGCGCCACCCCCATTCCCCGCACCCTCTCTTTTTCCATGGCCGGCCTTCAGGACATCTCAGTGATCCGCACCCCGCCTCTGGGCCGGCTGGCCATCCGCAACACGGTAACCGCGTTCCGTCCCGATATCCTGATCTCCGCCGTGTTGAACGAAGTGGAACGGAACGGACAGGTCTACATCGTGTACAACGATATCCAGGGAATCGAGACCTTCCGTGCCCGCTTAGCGGAGTGGCTCCCCGAGATCGATGTCGCCCTTATCCATGCCCGTATGCGCGCGGAAGTGATTGAAAAGACTTTGCTGGATTTTATCAACCGCCGAACCCAGGTGTTGTTGTCCACCACCATTATCGAGAACGGCATCGATATCCCGGCGGTCAACACGCTGGTGGTGATTCACGCCGAGCGATTCGGGCTTACCCAACTCTATCAATTGCGTGGCAGAATCGGACGGGGCGATCGCCGCGCCCATGCCTATTTCCTGGTCTCTGCCTCGACTCTTTCCGATAAAGCCCACGCCCGGTTGCGGGCCTTGCGCGAGTTTGCCGAGTTGGGCGCAGGTTACCGGCTGGCGGAATTCGACCTGCATTTGCGGGGAGCGGGTTCCCTGCTGGGCAACCGCCAGCACGGGCACATTGAAGCCTTGGGGTTTGATTACTTCATGGAGATGCTGCAGCGCACCATCCAGGACCTGAAGGGGGAAGAGGACGCGCGGCTGCCCGCGGAAATCAATGTTCGGTTTGCGTTTTCGGTGGAACCCGGTTACATTCCCGATATTGAGGAGAGGGTGGGGGTATACCGCCGCGTCATGGCCGCCCGCGACCGTGAGGAACTCGCAAATGTGCGCGCTGAGGTGAGAGACCGTTTTGGACGGATTCCACCCGGAATGGATGAGGTGTTCCGGGTGGCGGTTCTGCGCCTGCTTATCCAACCGTTGCCGGTGACCCACGCGGACGTGTTTTCTGAACGAGTGGTGTTGCGTTTCAGGGAGCCGTTGGCCGCCTTGCCCGCGGAGCTGAGGGGGTTGGGTTTGCGTCCCCTGTCGCCCGGGGAAATCGAAGTGTCTCCTTCAACCTATGCCGACTTCATGGCCGCGGCATCAGACCAGGTTGCCGCCGGCCTCAATGTAACGCGTTAAGCCGAATCTCAGGTTTGAGACCCGGTGCCGCCCCCTCTGTTTGAGCAAACTGCATCCTAGGCTGCCGATGTACCCCCCACTGCAGGTTAACACGGTGGGTCGATCCACGGGCACCTCCGCGTAGCGGGTGCGCAGGTCCGCCACAGGGATGTTGATTGCGCCGGGAATGTGTCCGGAAGCGAATTCGGCGGCACTCCGGACATCCACCACCAGGGGTGGATCATTGCTTTTGAGTATGGCCATGAATTCATCCAGTTCCAGCAACGGCAATGAATCCATGGGGAACCCTTCGGCTTCCCATCCCTGGATCCCGGTGAGCAACTGACCTTCGATCCGGTCCAGACCTACGCGGTGCAGTTGTAGCCAGGCTTTGGTCAACTCTTCTTCACGGGCGGAAATCAGGAAAAGGGGGTGTTCCGGAGGAATGACCCATCCGGCAAGTGTGGGGAGATTGGCGCGGGTGCTGATGTGATAGGAGCCAGCGATATGTGAATGGGAAAAACTGCGCGCCCCGCGGAGGTCAAGGGCGATTCCCCGGGACTTTTCCATCAATCGGCGGCCTTCGGAGGGCGTAAGGGTGGCCATGGGCTTCAGCTCGCGCAGCAAGCGCGGTCCCTGGCGGTTGATCTCGCTGAGTCGTGAAAAATGATCCGGCGCCGGCGGCATGCCTTCGAGCAACCATTGTTGAAAAGAATCCGGATCCTTGAACTGCAGGGCGGGATTAAGGCGTTTTTCATAGCCGATGGTGGAGCGTCGCCGTTGGCCGATGGCGCGGCCGCAAAGCGATCCCGGTCCGTGAGCCGGGTAAACTTCAACAAAATCAGGCAATTGCAGGAGCTTTTCGTGCAAACTGGCAAACAACTGGCGGGTTAGTTCCCCGGCGCGGCCGGGGAAAAGGTCGGGTCGACCCACGTCTCCCACGAACAGCGTGTCTCCGCAGAAGACGGCATTAGGCACATCGCCGCGATCCAGGTCGCTCAAAACGTATGCTATGTGTTCCGGTGTGTGTCCCGGAGTTTCCAGGACACGAAACAGCAGTTTGCCGATCTGGATCTCGTCGCCCTCGGATACCCCCTGGTGGGGAAAGTCGGCTCCGGCTGAGGCGGGCATGATGATTTCAGCCCCCAAGCGGTTGGCGAGCTCCATGTGACCGGATACGAAATCAGCATGAAGATGGGTCTGGAAAATGTGGGTGATGGTTAAGTTGAATTCCCGCGCCATGTAGATGTACTCATCCACGTCGCGACGGGGATCGATGATAACGGCTCGGTCTTGGCTGCCCACAAGGTATGAACTGTGGGCGATTTTTTCAGTGTAAATGGGTCTTAACAGCATGCTAGCCTCCAATCAGTGTTACATCCCGATCCCGCACGTCCGTCCTCTTTTTCCATTCCGGACGGCCGATGCCATCGGACCATTGGTGTTTTATTGTCCCCATGGTGCTTTTCCCAATATGGCCAAGGCAAGGTAAAATGTCAACCCCGGCGTTTTTGCCGGCAGATGAACAGGGCCCCAAGCCCCAGTATCAGGCAGAGATGGGCGAACAACCAGCCCCCGCGCATAAAGGGCGTACGGGCGTTCAGGTAGTGTAGCGGTACCACGAACCGGTCCGCTTTTCCGTAAGGGGAATAGCGGATGATGCGGCCCCCGGGAGACACGGCCACTGAGATTCCATTGGATGTGGAGCGAAGCAGGTACCGTTGGTTTTCAACGCTGCGCAGCACTGCGGCGCTCATGTGTTGCCCGGGCGCCGAGGTGTCGCCGAACCAGGAATCATTGGAGATGGTAACAATAATTTGCGCGCCGCCCGTGACCAGGCTGCGCACCAGGCGCGGAAAAACAATTTCAAAACAGATGGGCGTGGCCACAGGTACATCATTGATGGTCAGGGAATGCAGGGAGTCACCGGGTGTGAAATCAGTTATCTCGTTTACGATTCGGGGAACAAAAAAGAACAGCCGGCGAAAGGGGATGTACTCGCCGAAGGGAGTCAGGTGGACCTTATGGTAGGTCTGGATTCCTTTCGCGGCGAAGCGCACCATGGCGTTCTTGATGATGCCCTTGTCCTGGATGTCGGTGAAACCAGCCAGCAAAGGCGCATATTGGCGCGAGAAACGCAACATGCGATCCCGGTAAACGGTGTTCTGCAGGGGATAAAGGGTAACGGAGTATTCCGGCCAGACCACGAATTCGGCGCCCCCCTCTTTCACCAGCCGGCCCGATTCCGCCAACAACTCTTCGAGTCGGATTTCCCGCTCCCGCCATGAGAGTACCCGGTCATGGTGGCTGTTGGGTTGAATGACGCCCGCGCGGTGGTGGGGAAGGTTGCGCAGGTTGGATTCCAGCCGGCTCATCCGCAGCCAGCCGCCCCCGTGGGTTAAAACCAAAATCAGGATCAGCAGGGTGCCGCTGCGGCGGTCGCGGTGTCGCCACCAGCGAAAGAAAAGCAGGTTGATCAGAATCACCAGCAACCCCGTGAAGTGAACCCCGCCCAGGGCGGCGGTTTGCAGGAAGGGCAGGTTGCGGTATTGGGAGGTTCCCACCAGGCACCAGGGAAACCCGGTCATGAACTCTTCCAGAACCAGATCTTTCCCCACCCAGAGAAGGGCGACGGCGAACCACCAGGGTCTGGGCGCCCGCCACAGCCGCCCCATTCCCCAGCCGGCAATCGCGGTAACCAGCGAAAGGATGGCCGCTACCATGAGGAATGCCAGGATGCTCAGCGCCACGCTCATGCCGCCGTAGCGGATCATGACCCGGGGCATCCAGTATAACAGCACCAAGTGGGCGGTGGCACCGAATACCAGGAACAGAGAAAAGGCGTTCAGCGGGGTATGATCCAATGCCGCCAACAAAGGCAGCAAAAAGATGAACGCCAGGGGAAAGAGGTCGAAACGCGGGAAAGCCAGGGCGTAGAGCACACCGGAAGCCACGGCGGCGAGCCAGGGAAGGGCGCGGCGGAATCGCGGTTTCACGGCGCGGTTCTGCACCGGCATGGGTTCGCTTCAGGGCATGCGGCGCAGGAAAAAACCGGTACGGCCGGCGATCTTCTGCATGCGCTCCTTGCCGTCCTGAGCCTCCTGCTTGGAGTCAAAGCGGCCCACCAGTACCCGGTACATGGTTTTTTCATGCACCACCACGCGCTGGATTTCCGTGGGAAAATTGTTGTTGATAAAGAGGTCGGAATAGGATTTGGCTTCGGCATGGTTTTCAAAAGCGCCCACCTGCACCGCGTAGTAGCTGTCTCTTTCCACCTGTCGGGGTTTGACTTTCCGCGCCGAAGCGGGTTCGGAGCCGGGTTCCGCGGCAGCGGTATCCGCCCGGCCGTGAATGTCCATCTCTTGCCTGATGGCGCTGGGCTTTTCAGATACCCGTTCCTCTTCCAGGGGGATGTGTTCACTGCTGGAGGTAACCTTCGCTCCCGCCGGGGTCATGGCGGCGGCTTTGCCCGCCTGGTATCCCAGGTAAAAGAGAAAGATACCGATGAGAATCACGGCGGAGAGAAACACCACTACGTGCACAAAAGTGATTTTGATTTCCAGGACCGTGCGGTGCTTGTCCCTCATTGCTTCTTTTCCAGGATGTTCATCAGCTCAATGGGCAGGGGAAATACAATGGTGGATGAGTTATCGGTCGAGATATCCCTCAGGGTCTGAAGGAACCGCAGTTGCATGGTGTAGGAATTCTGGGCCATGATGTTGGCGGCTTCCAGCAGTTTGGCGGATGCCTGTTGTTCACCTTCGGCGTGGATCACCTTGGCGCGCCGTTCACGTTCCGCTTCCGCCTGCCTGGCCATGGCGCGCTGCATTTCCTGGGGCAGGTCCACGTACTTGATTTCCACCATGGAGACCTTGACTCCCCATGGGTCCGTATGTTCATCGATAATGGCCTGCAATTTGGAGTTGAGCTGATCGCGCTCGGACAACAACGCGTCCAGTTCCACCTGGCCCAGGATCGAGCGCAACGTGGTCTGGGAGAGTTGGGAAGTGGCGTAATTGTATTCCTGGACCTGCAGCACTGCCCTGAGTGGATCGATGACGCGGTAATATACCACGGCGTTGACCTTTACGGAGACGTTGTCCCGGGTGATCACGTCCTGGGGTGGCACGTCCAGAACAATGGTGCGCAAACTGACTTTGACCAGTTTGTCGATGGGGTAGAGGACAAAGATGAGTCCCGGCCCCTTGGGCTTGCCTAGGACCCGGCCCAGGCGAAAAATGACGCCCCGCTCATACTCTTTGAGTACCTTCAACCAGTTGAACAGTAAAAACAGTACGATAACTGCGATGGTAACGATTGATACCTGCATATTAACCCCCTCTGGGTTTGACTTTCAGGCGGAAACCCTCCATCTGGAGGACCTCCACCTCGGTGCCGGCTTCAATGGGTGAGTCCGCTACCGCGTTCCACCACTCGCCGTGCACAAAGACCCGGCCGCCCTCAGGTGTGATACGGGTACGGGCGGTACCGACTTCTCCAGCCAGGCCTTCCTGCCCGGTGTCCACGCGGCGCTTCATTGACTGAAACACTTTGTATGTCAGAAACAGGATTATCCCGGCAAAACTGACGGTCAGTAAGACAATCAAGCTCATGGTGGGTCTCATCTCGGGAATGGGTGAACTGATCAGGATAACGGATCCCAGGAAAAAAGCCACGGCCCCGCCGAGGCCCAGGATGCCGAATCCCTGCACCTTGATCTCGGCCAAAAACAATCCGATCGCCAGCAGGATCAGCAGCAATCCCACGTAGTTGATGGGCAGGATCTGAAACGCCATGAAGGCCAGGAGCAGGGAGATGCCGCCGATGACTCCCGGGATCACGGCCCCGGCATGGGTGAACTCGAGGTAAAGTCCGATCAGGCCGAAAATCAAAAGGAAGTAGGCCAGGTTGGGGTTGGTGATGGTGCGTAGGAAGCGCTGACGCCAACTCATCTTCATGGTGAAGATACGTACGTTCTGGAGATTCAGGGTAACCGTATCCCCGCGCATGGTGGTAATGTTGCGGCCATCCAGCTTCTGCAGCAAATCCTCGAGGCTTTCCGCGGAGAGGTCCGCCAGGCGCCCCTCGAGGCATTCGTCAACCGTGTAGGCGAGGCTCTCGGAAACCGCGCGGGCCGCCATGTCCTCGTCCCGGCCGCGGTTGCGCGCCAGGGAGCGAATGTAGGACACGGCATCGTTGGTGACCTTGGCTTTCATGGTGTCGTCCATCTTCTGACCCAGGGCGGATACCGGGCTGGCGGCGCCCATGTTTGTGCCCGGAGCCATGGCGGCGATATCCGCCGCCACGGTAATAAAGAATCCCGCGGAAGCGGCCCGTGCTCCCTGGGGATAGACAAACACCGCGACCGGCGCCGGTGATTGCAGCATCTCCTTGATAATGGTGCGCATGGCCGAATCCAGTCCCCCGGGTGTGTCTATTTCAACCACCACCAGGTCCACATCCGGTTTTTCACGGACCTTGGCCATGGAGTCGATTGTGTATTCCGCGATGATGGAATCGATGGGGCCCTGGATCGCGATGCGATACACATCCGCGCTTACGGCCATGGGGGCCAGCAACATTATCGCCGCGATCAGTTTTCTCATACTCAGAATAATAGGCCTTGAGGCAAAAAAAATCAACTCCATAAGCGAATGGGCGTGGTTGCGTTCCCGGGGGGGCTATGCTAAAAGAAACCATGGCAGATCACAACTACGCCCTGATTATGGCGGGAGGGCAGGGCACCCGCTTCTGGCCGTACAGCACACCCCGGCGTCCCAAACAGTTTTTACCGATCCTGGGGACGGATCCGCTGATTACCCGGACCTTCCGCAGACTGGAACAGGTGGTGGCCCGGGATCGCATTTATGTGGTGGCAGAGGAGGGATATCGCGCAGCCGTGATGGAAGCCCTGCCCGACATCGATCCCGAAAACTACATTGCCGAACCCATGCCCCGCAATACGGCGCCCTGCATGATCCTGGCCAATATCGTTTTATCCCGCCGGGATCCCGCCGGCCGTATGCTGGTTGTGCCCGCGGATCACCATATCACCGATGAAAAGACCTTTGCGCGGCAGATGCGTGCCGCCCTGGAGTTTGCAGAGCGTCCGGTCATCATTACCGCGGGTATCGTTCCCGATCATCCCCATACCGGTTATGGCTACATCCGTTATACAACCGCGCGAGCCGAACGGCTGGACAACGCGGTGTTTCATCCGGTCGAAACCTTCGAGGAAAAACCCGATGCCCAAACTGCGGCCAAATACCTTTCTCACGGGGGGTATTGCTGGAACTCCGGCATGTTTGTTTACAAGCTGCGCCATTTCCGCACCCTGCTGGAACGCTTTGCCCCGGAATACGCCGATGGTTACGGAAAATTGGAAGCCGCGCCCCTTAAAGACGTGCCGCAAGTCTTTGCCGCCATGCCGCCTCTGTCCATCGATTACGCTTTGATGGAAAAGGGAGCGGAGGCATGGATGATGCCGGCCGATTTCGACTGGAATGATGTGGGCGCGTGGGCCAGTGTTTTTGAGCTGGGGAACCGTGACGAAAACGGCAATGTGGCTGGTCCCGGACATGTATTGCTGGACAGCCGCGATTGCCTGGTTTTCTCGACCGGCAACACGCCGGTGGGCTTGATCGGGCTTGAAGGCGTGGGAGTGGTGCAAACCCAAAACGGCCTGCTGGTGGGGAAACTGGATCTGATGCAGCGGGTTCGCGAAGTACTGCAGGATCTGGATGCCCGATCACAAAGCCATTCGCAGGACCCTGAGCCATGAGGACGACAATCCGGGTCAGTGCCGCGGCGCTGGCCGCAAACCTGGACTGTTTCCGTCAAATCACCGGCCGCCCTGTTGCTTTTGTGGTCAAGGCCAATGCGTACGGTCACGGCATCGAGGCCTGCGTGGAGATTGCCAGTAAACTCGATTCAGTGGGCTATTACGCGGTGGATGCCGCCCATGAGGCCAGGCGCGTACTAACGCGGGACGATTCCCGTCCGGTTCTGGTCATGGGCTGGGCGGATCGTGACGAATTGGAGTACCTGGTCGAGGCCGGCGTGGAAATGGTTGTTCCGGAACCGGGTTACCTGGAACGCGTGCGTGCGGCGGCGCGAAAGGTAAACGGCACCGCCCGTTGTCACCTGAAAGTGGAAACCGGAACCCGGCGGTTGGGCATGACCCCCGCCGAGGTCCTGGAGATATTGCGATCGCCTGCCGGAACCGGCGTGGAGTTTTGCGGAATTTACTCCCATTTCGCCGATATCGAAGACACCACCCGTCACGATTTCGCCGGCCGGCAACTGGAATCATTTCGATCCCTGCTTGAAGAATTGCCCTCGAATCGCCCAATGGTACGCCACATGGCCTGTTCCGCGGCGGCGCTGCTGTTTCCCGCCACCCATTTCAACCTGGTACGGTTGGGAATCTCGGCGTACGGTTATTGGCCTTCCCGTGAAACATTGATTTCATGGCAGGAGCAGAAGGGAAACGGCATGGAACTGCGGCCGGCCCTGACCTGGGAAACCCGGGTGGCCCAGGTAAAAACCGTCGCCGCCGGGGAGTCCGTGGGTTATGGCCGTTCCTACCGTGCCTTCAGCCCGTCCCGTATCGCCGTCATCCCCGTGGGATACTACGATGGTTATGACCGGCGTTTGTCCAATTCAGGTGTCATCCTGGTCAACGGCAGGGAAGCCCCCATTCGCGGACGTATCTGCATGAACATGATGATGGCGGATGTGACCCATATCCCCAACGTCCGCGCGGGGGATTCGGTCATATTACTGGGAGAGGGCGCGCATGGTTGCATTGACGCCGTCAATCTGGCCGATCATTGCGGAACCATCCACTACGAAATCCTCAGCCGCATTGCTCCTCATCTGCCCAGGATCGCGGAATCCTGAGCCGCCAGGGTACGCCAGAAGAGATACAGGGCCGCGATCAGGTTGACCCCCGCCAGCAGATAGTTGGTGCCACTCATTCCCAGAATCGGTAGCATCAGCGTGCCTGCCAGCAAGGCGCCCAGCGCGGCCCCGCTGTGATCCGCGGCGTTTACCCGTCCGGTGGCGCGGCCGGGTCGCAAGGATTCGTGAGCCAGGGCGGCGGCCAGGGCGGCGGGAAAGACCGCACCGACCAGGCCTCCCACCAGGATGGTAAACACGGAGATCCATATCTGGTCCAGCAGGGGATGATGCCCCGCGGCGGGGAGCAGCCGCTCCAGGGCGGCTGCAACCACGGCCAGGGCGCACAACAGCGAGGACAGGAGCAGGTGAGGTGAAAACCGTCGCGCCAAGCGGCGGGATATGGCCGCACCCAGGGGAAGCCCGGCCATGAACAGGGCGGTAAACAGGCCGATGTAGCGGTAGATAAAACCAAAACGGCTCTGAATCAATGTAATGATCAGCAGTTGCAGCGACATTCCGGAAAAGCCGGCCACGGAAACGGCGGGGTAGAGCATTCCCAGGCCGCGCCGGCGCAGGACGGCGGGTAAAAGCAGCAGAAGTGTTGCCAACAAGAGGTATGCGGGCTCGACTTTTTCCGCCAGTTGCAACAGTTGCCGCACGCCCCCGACATGCACCCACCCCAGCGAGCGGTTGTAGCGGTGCAGTGCCGTGGGCAGATCATCGGTGTTGAGCTTCGCGCCAAACCGTGCTTCCAGTCCGGCGCGGATACGCAAACCGCGCCCCGCGGGAAACCAGGCGGAAAACAGAAAACTGAAATCCGGATCTCCTGGAGTGATATGGCGCCAGCGTGCAGACAGCGTGGCGGGGTCCCGGCTGACCACACCCGGCCGGCGGGAGGCAAAAAAGAAGGTGTCCGCTCCCGGAGAGATTACCACGTATGGAAAGACGGAGCGCAGGGTATGATAGATTACGGACGCATAAGCGCCCACATTCCCGGAAGTGTACGTATCCGATGAGGTCACACGCAGGCACACCACGCCTTGTGGATTCATGATGCGGGAGAGTTCGCGCAGAAACTCAAGGGTAAAATAGCGATTGGCCAGCAGGGAAACGGGTTCGGATGCGTGCACGAATGCCAGGTCGAATGTGAGGTTCTGGTTGGCATACCGTCCCAGCTGTTGCACAAAGCGGCGGCCGTCGGCGAGGTGAAGGCGGAAGCGTGGATCCTGGAGGCGACGTTCCATCTTTGCTGAAAGATGGTCGCGAACGGCTTTTACCACCAGGTGATCCAGCTCCACATTGTGTAGAAAAGAGATATCTGTATTCAGCATGGCCTGGGCCAGCCCGCTTACCGCTTCACCGATCACCAGTACGCGCCGTGGGCGGGGATGTTGAGAGAGCAGGCGGGCGGCGAGCATGTGGTTGCGTTCCGGATCGGGAAAGGTGGTCGCCATCTGGCCGTTCAGGTAAAGGGCGTATTGGTCCGCCTGGCGACCCAGGGCGATATTCTGGAAGCGCGAGTCCAGGTTTGTAACCAGCTCGGTGGCGGAAAACCCCTGCCACCGCGCCTGAACCGTGGATTTTTCCAGCGCGTTTCCCGGCTGGGGCAGAAGTCCCGCCACGGCCAGCAACAGGCCGGCGCCACCCAGCCATTGCAGGCGGCGCAGGCCCATTCGGCTTCCGGTCCATAGGGTGATTGCCCCCCCGGTGGCCAGGGCGGCAAACAGGATGTCAAAGGCGGGCCACCGTCCCGCCAGCACCCAGCTCATCATGGCACCGGCGGCCAGGGATCCCAGGGACTCAATGATATATACCCTGGACATGTGGGAGATACCATCCCCCTTGCGGGCGATATGCATGGCCAGGGGGAAGGCCATGCCCACCAGGAGGCTGTGGGGGATGACAATCAGGGCGGTGGCGACAAATACGCGCCACATACCCAGCGACAATCCCGCGGGCGCCATGGTCAGGTCGTGCAAATGTCGAATGGCCACCAGCGCCAGCGGCGCCAACAGGGTCAGCAGAAGCATGGCCTGGAAGAGTCGCTCTCCCGGGTTTCTCAGACGGTCGGATAGGCGGCCGCCCAGTCGGGATCCGAACGTAATCCCCACCAACCAGTGGAAGAGCACGATGGCGATAACGATTTCGTTTCCCAGCACCACTACCATGATTTCGCGGAGAAACAAGGTTTGAAACAGGATGGACAGGAATCCCAGCAGAAAAAAGGTTCCCAGTAAGATGGATCGGTTCGGGATCAGGCCGTTTGCGGAACGGTTCATTGAATGAGCTTCCCTTCTGGGGCTATTCTATTTCGAACAGCAGGCGGTTGGCCAGGACGTTGTCGCCTTCCTTTACCCCCATGGTCTTGATGATTCCGGAAATCGGAGCGCGGATCTCGTTTTCCATTTTCATGGCTTCGTGAATCAAAACGATATCTCCTTCCTGCACACTGTCTCCGGTTTGGAAAAAGACTTTCTGGATATAACCGGGAATAAAAGTTTTGACCAGTCCGGACCGGGTAGACCGTTGCGGCCGTGGCTTGAAATAAAACAACTTGTCGATCTTGAGCAGGTAAGCGGGGTAGTACTCTTCGTTGACGTAGATGCCGGACGGATAGCCCTCCAGGTCCCGCTCGATCTTTATCTGGTAGATGCGGCGGTTGACAAAAAAAGAAAGAATCTCATTTTCCCTGCTTTCCGCGATCTGGACCTGGAATGGTGTTTTTTCCACCCGGATCTGGGTGTCGGACTGAAAGGTGGAGTTCGGAGCCGTCTCAATGTCGAAGGCGCGTTTGTGCACTTGGAAGCGGTATTTCATGGCGTGTCACCTCCCCAAAAAGATCCGGCGCAACAGGTTGGGCTGTTTCATGCGCTCCAGTTGTGCCTTGTAGTTTTTGCGTCTGTTTTCCACGTGGAAGGCCGCGCCCAGAAGGGCGGCCGCCAGTTCCACTTCATCTTCGCTGCGGGGGCGTTTGCTGAATTCAAAGCGCAGGTTCAGGAAGTCCACGATAGTCTCTCCCCGCTGCAGGTGGGGGCTTTCCAGCAGTTTTTTTAGAAAGATCAGGTTGGTGTGGATACCCCGCACCAGGATGGTGTTGAGAAACTGGCGCAGGTCGTTGATGGCGTTCTCGCGCTGCACGGCGAAAGCCAGGATCTTGCCGACGTTGGGGTCGTAAATGGAAGAGACCTCTCCACCCGCAAACAGGCTGGTTTTAAACACATTGCGGATGGTGGCGTAATGGGAAAAGTCTTTCACGGTTCCCGCGGACGGCCGGAAATGGTCATGGGGATTTTCGGCGTTCAGAGATACCAGGATGAGGTTATGCCTGGGTTCAAAAATTCGCACTCCGTCCACATCGTGGAGTTGTTCTCCACGCGCCAGCACGAACTGCTTTTTGATAAAATTGGACAGCATGTGGACTTCCGGGATCAAGGTGTTGACCTGGATGGTTGGATTGATCTCCAGAAAAAACGCTTCCCCTTTCTCGACCAGGAATTCCATGTATCCCAGGCCCACATAGTCCAACTCCTCGACCAGGCGGCGCACGTCCTGCATCATCGACTGGCGCAGGTCGTTGCCGATGTTCACGGAGGGGGACTCCTGGAATACCTTCTGAAAGCGACGCTGAATCGAGGATTCGATTTCAGGCAGAATCAGCAGGTTGCCGCTTGTGTCGCGCAGGAAGGGGATTTCGATGTGGTGGGCGAACGGCAGAAACTCCTCCAGGAAAACCCCGTCCTGTTGAATGGATTCGCGCTTCAGCATCTGCTGCAGTTTGTCCTGGGCGTCGCGGCGGAATTCGGCCACGCGGATCTGGTGCCCCCCGGTTCCGGTCACCGGCTTGATGATCACGGGGAATTTCAATTCCGGAGATACAAATTCGATGTCCAGGGGGCTGTTGATGAGATCGGAATGGGCGGGAGTTTGCATACCCATGTTCCGTGCCGTGTTCTTCATTGTGATTTTATCGCGACAGCGGCGCAGTACTCTGGTGGCGGGCCCGATAAAGACAATGCCGTGGTTGTCGCATTGTTCCGCCAGTTCAGGGCTTTCCGAGAGGAAACCGTACCCTGGATGAAGGAAATCGACTTTCAGGTCCACGGCCATCTCCATGATCGATTCCAGGTCCATGTAACTGTCTTCCGGGCGGGAAGCGAAAAACTTGAAACTGCGATCGGCCAATTTGACGGGCAGGGATCCGGCGTCTTCAGGTGAATACAGGAGGATGGTTTCCAGGCCCATGCTGCGCATGGATTGGATGATATCCAGGGCTACGGTGCCGCGGTTGGGGATCAGGACGCTTTGTTTTTTCATGGAACCCTCCTTACAGCGGGATATTGCCGTGCTTTTTGGGCGGGTTTTGCAGGGTCTTGTGTTCCAGCGATTCCAGGGCCGCGATCAGACGGGGCCGCGTCTCGGTGGGCAGAATGATGTCGTCTACGTACCCGAAAGCGGCGGGCAGTTTGGGGTTGGCGAACTTTTCCTTGTAGTCAAGGATCAGGCGCTCCTTGAGACCTTCCGGCTCATCCGCCGCGGCCAGGTCCTTACGGAAAATGACGTTGATGGCGCCTTGAGGCCCCATGACCGCGATCTCCGCCGTGGGCCAGGCGAACACCACGTCCGCGCCCAGGTGCTTGGAGCTCATGACAATGTAAGCCCCGCCGTACGACTTGCGGGTAATGACCGTGAGCTTGGGTACCGTGGCTTCTGAATAGGCGTACAACATCTTGGCGCCGTGCTTGATGATCCCAAGTTTTTCCTGGTCCCGGCCCGGCAGGAAACCGGGCACGTCCACGAAAGAAACCAGGGGAATGTTGAACGCGTCGCAGAAACGGATGAAACGGGACCCCTTTAAAGAGGCCTGAACATCCAGGGTTCCGGCATAGACATCGGGATTATTGGCGATGACGCCCACGTTGCGCCCTCCCAGGCAGGCAAATCCGACCACCAGGTTTTGGGCGTACCCTTCGTGGACCTCGAAAAAACAACCGTTGTCAACCACCAGGGAAAGCAGTTCCTTTATGTTGTACGGCTTGTTCGGATTGACGGGAACGATCTCATTGAGTTTGTCTTCCATGCGGTCAAAGGGGTCATCCGTGGGT
>Ga0209614_1000391_pt1 | contig 39787 bp, 29 predicted proteins | sample BlaSprsedimmetaG_FD_185484 | JGI IMG/M metagenome (GOLD analysis project Ga0209614, IMG submission 185484) | Hot spring sediment bacterial and archeal communities from California, USA to study Microbial Dark Matter (Phase II) - Blank Spring... ...
GGCGCCGTCGTGGACGGTGGCGACCTCGGTGACGATGGCCCCCTCAGGACCGCCGAACTGCCAGTGCCGCTCTTCGGGTTGCTTGAGGCCCACATACTGACCGGGCCCCAGGATCGTCTCGTGCATCACCGTGGCGGTCCCGTTGAGGTGACATTGGGGGATGACGGCCTTGATGTTCGGCGTGGGCTCTCCGGCGGCGTAGACATAGGACAGGCCGTGGCGGGTAACCCAGCCTTCGAGCTTGGCGGGGTTCTCGGCGGTGGCGACGTGGTAGTGCTCCGGGAGCATCTGGTTGGGCAGCAGGTAGATGTCGAGCATCATGTAGCGGTGCTCGGTGTTGTTGACGAAGAACAGGGCCCCGACGCCGACCTCGGCGAAGCGGCCGGCCCCGTAGTCGCTGACCCACAGCTCGTCGCGCATCTGCGGGAAGACGGGGTAGCCGTGGTAGTTCATCAGGGCGATGTAGGCGTCCTTGGCGGCGTCGGGCTTGAACTTGCCGTCGGCGTCGTAGAAAAAGGCGTTGTCATATTGGATCCTGGGCTTGTGGCCGTGGGCCCGGTGGGAGCATCCAGCCAGGGCCAGGGCGGCCGAACCAGCCGTACCGGCCAGTACGTTCCTTCGCGTCAGGGCATTCTTTGCGTTCATATTCGTGTCCTTCCAAAGTGGGCTTTGTAGCCGTCAGTCTACAGCCGGCGCCGCAGGATGGGCAAGGGAAATCACCGCTCGCGCTCCGAGGGACCGCATACCGGGCAGTGCCGGGGAATTGTTGTGAGCTATGGCCCGGATTGGTACACTCAGAGGCATCCTCGGGCCCGCTGGACCGCGTGTCTTGTTATGTTGAACGAAGTGAAACATCTCACGCTTGCGGGTATGACGGGTTGTGGGCCATGTTGTCAAAAGGAGAATGGTCATGGGCAGTACGGGTGATTCAGGTCTGTTGGTTCCATCGGGGCGGATTGGCAAGCTGGAGGTGGGGCGGCTGATTATTGGGGGCAATCAATTCAGCGGCTGGTCGCACAGCCGGGACCTGGGCTATCTGCGGGAGCTTTTCAAGGCGTACAGCACGCCGGAGCGGATTATGGATACGTTCGAGCTGTGCGAGGAATGCGGGATTCAGACGTTCCTTTCCGGATCGGTGCGTGAGATAGAGCGATACTGGAAGGAACGGGGCGGCAAGATGCAGTGGATCGCCCAGGTGCATCCCAAGTCGGACGACATCCGGACGAACATCAAGCAGGCGATAGACGCCGGGGCGGCGGCCGCGTATGTCCAGGGCGGCGTCGGCGATAGCTTCACCAAGGGCGGGCGGGTGGACCTGCTGGGCGAGGCGGTCGAGTTCATCAAGTCTCAGGGCGTGGTGGCGGGCATCGGCGGCCATTCCATCGAGGTGCAGATGGCGGTCGAGAAGGCGGGGATCGAGCCGGATTTCTATATGAAGACGCTGCACCACGACCGGTACTGGTCGGCCACGCCCAAGGACCAGCGCGTGGAGTTCAACGTCGATAGCGGCAGCGCTACGGACTACGATAACATCTGGGAGATCGACGCCGACCGGACCATCGCCTTCATGGAGAAGGTCCGGCGGCCGTGGATCGCGTTCAAGGTGCTGGCGGCCGGGGCGATCCATCCGCGCGAAGGCCTGCGGTTTGCCTTCGAGAACGGCGCCGACTTCGCCTGCGTGGGGATGTTCGACTTCCAGGTCCGCGAGAACGCCATCCTGACCCGCGACATCCTCAAGGCCCCCCTTAACCGCCGCCGGGCATGGATGGCATGATTCGCGCCACATATGGATGAAGCCGCGGCCCCCTGTCATGCTGAGCGGAGCGAAGCATCTGGCGCGGGCATTAGATCAAAGGCCCATTAGTTAGCCGGCATTCTCACCGTGCAACACGACTTGCCTGGTCGTGTGCGTGGTGAATGCGGTTGTGGGGTCGTCCGGATCGCTTGTCATTCCGTTGCGGCGAAGGCCGGGTGGAACTGGACGACGCCTTGAGGCGTGTTGGGGCCGAAGGACAGGGCCAGGAGGTTCTCCGGCGGGACGCCTTCGTGCGATAACTCCGGCGGGCTGCGGAAGCCGAATCGTTCGTAAAAGTGCGGGTCGCCGACGAGGATAACGCCCTGGGCGCCGCGGGCCTTGAGCAGGGCCAGGCCCTTGTGTACGAGGGCTGTGCCGATACCTCGTCTCTGGAAGGCGGGCAGCACGGAGACCGGGCCCAGGCCATACCAGTTGCGGCTGCCGTGGCTGATGGTAACGGGCGAGAAGGCGATGTGGCCGACGACCTCGCCACCGACTTCGGCCACCAGTGAAACAGCCAGCACACCGGCCGTCCGCAGTGCGTTGATGATGAAGTGCTCGGTCTGATTGCTTATGGGGTGATTGGCAAAGGCCGCTTTGGTGACGGCCGCTATGGCCTCAATATCCAGCTCGATCTCATGGCGAATGATCATATTCAACTCCAGGCTACCCCGCGTTAATCAGAACCGTCCGGTACATTCTTTCGCATGGTTGGGAGCGTACCGGCGCAGGCAGGGCCGGTCAAGGCGAAAATCGCCCGGGCCCTATGGGTTGCTTTCACGGGCAGGATGCCCATGTTACGCGGGGGCGAGACGGCTTGGACACGAGGGCGGCCCAAGAATCACCACGGGCGGGAAATGGCGGACATTGGCGTGTTTTTGGCTGGCCAAGGGCGTTTCTATGGGCTAAAAGTGAAGGAACGCCTTGCTTGGGCGTCGTGTACGAGTAGCAGTGAGCAGTCAGCAGCGAGCCGTTGACGGCACACTCATATGTCTGGAGTGGCGTTTATGTGGTGGATACCGGTAGCGATTCTTGCCGTGCCGCTGATCATCCTGGTGCTCATCTACAACGGGTTGATCGCGAAGAAGAACCGGGTGGCGAACGTCTTTGGGACCATCGATGTGATGCTCAAGAAGCGGTTCGACCTGATCCCGCAGCTTGTGGTGGCCGTCAAGGGTTACATGAAGCATGAGCGCGAGGTGCTGGAGGAGATTACGCAGATGCGGGCCAGGGCCATGCAGGGCATTTCGGATGAGGAGCAGGTGGCGATGGACGGCCGCATGACCGAGGCCCTCAACAAGGTGATGCTGGCGGTGGAGAACTACCCGGACCTCAAGGCCAGCGGCAACTTTCTCCACCTGCAACGCACCATGACGGATTTGGAGGAGCAGATCTCGGCGGCCCGGCGGGCGTACAACGCGGCCGTCATGGACTACAACAACGCCGTGGAGATGTTCCCGACGAATATCGTTGCGGGCATGATGAGCTACAAGACCAAGCGCTATTTCGAGATACCGGCCGAGGAGCGGGCGGCGGTCAAGGTGAACCTTGATAGGTAAGAAGCAACAAGCAGAAGGCGGCAATGGAGAAAGGATGAGGTCGGCGTGAAGACGTTGGATGAATTCCGGGCCTTCTACGAAGGCGAGTTGATGAAGGACCTGCGGGCCCTGGAGGCAAGGCGTGCGGGCATTTGTCGGAATCTTCTGATCCTGTTCGTCGCGCTGGCTCTGATCGTACTGGTGATTGGAGTCGCACTGGGGATGGCCGGGGGACCGGCGGCCGTCTTCGTCCCCGCGGTTCTCTCTGTCGTGATCGGATCGCTGGCCGCGGCCTTTATGACCAAGGGCTACAAGCGGGACTTCAAACTTCGGATTATCGAGCGGATCATCCGGTTCGTGGAGCCCCAGTTGAATTACAAGCCCACGGGCTACATCGACCGCGAGACGTTTATGATGTCCAGGATATTCACCACCCGGCCGAACCGCTACAAGGGCGACGACCTCGTGTCGGGCACGGTGGGGCGGACGGACATGAAGTTCTGCGAACTGAATGCCGTGCATGAGAGCGGCTCGGGCAAGAACAAGCATCGGGTGACGATCTTCAAGGGGTTGTTTTTCGTGGCCGATTTCCACAAGGATTTCCGGACGAAAACCGTGGTCCTGCCGGATACGGCCGAGAAGCTGTTCGGTCGGCTGGGGCAGAAATTGCAGGCGATGAACGTCTTTCGCGGCAGCCTCATCAAACTGGAGGACCCTGAGTTCGAGCGGCATTTCGCCGTCTACGGCGACGACCAGATCGAGTCGCGCTATATCCTGAGCCCCGGTCTGATGGAGCGGATCGTGCAGTTCAAGGTCAAGACCGACCGCAAGATCTATCTGTCATTCGTGGCCTCAAGCGTGTTCGTGGCCGTATCGTACACGCGCAACCTGTTTGAGCCGCGGTTGTTCAGGACGCTGCTCGATTTTACGCCGATGCAGCAGTACTTTGAGGACGTGCAGTTGGCCGTCGGCATCGTTGACGACCTGAACCTTAATACCCGAATCTGGAGCAAGGAATAGACTGGAATGGATGCCTACTGCGTCAGTCCCGAGGAGTTGCCGGCGCTGGATATTGAGCGGCTGGGGCCGGCGACGGTGGATTCCCCGCTTGCGGCCCGGAGACGGCGCTTCACCGAGGATGACGAACGGGTCAGCGTCTACACGCACTCGCACACGCTCCGGGCGGTGCGTAGCGGCGGGGAGATACCGACATTCGAAGTGGCCGGGCCCAGGCGCAAGTTGTTCTTCCAGCCCCGCACGCTGCGGTGCGGCATTGTCACCTGTGGCGGGCTCTGCCCGGGCCTGAACGACGTGATCCGGACGGTCACATTGGCGCTCATCTGGCAGTACGCGGTCGAGAAGGTGTACGGATTCCGGTACGGCTACGCGGGTCTGACGGCCAACCCCCCCGCGCCGCCGATGGAATTGACGCCGGAGGTCGTGGACGACATCCATCTGCAGGGCGGTGATATCCTGGGCTCATCCCGCGGGCCGCAGGACGAGAACGAAATGGTCGATACCCTGGAGCGGATGGGTATTTCCCTGCTTTTTGTCGTCGGCGGCGATGGGACGATGCGCGGGGCACGGGCCCTGGCGGGCGTCATCAAACGTCGCGGGGCCGCCGTCGCGGTGATAGGGATACCCAAGACGATTGACAACGATATTTCCGGCATCGAGCAGTCCTTCGGCTTCTCCACGGCCGTGGAGGCCTGCCGCGCCGCCATTCACAGCGCCCATCAGGAGGCGCGCGGGGCATGGAACGGGGTCGGGCTGGTCAAGCTGATGGGGCGGGAATCCGGCTTCATCGCCGCCCAGGCGACGCTGGCCAACAGCGACGTGAATTTCTGCTTCGTTCCGGAGGCCCCGCCGGTGTTGGATGGACCGGGTGGTTTCCTGGAGGCCCTGGAGCGGCGTCTGGACGTCAAACATCATGCCGTAGTGGTGGTCGCCGAGGGCGTAGGCGAGACACTGGCGGGCCAGAAAGGCGATGTCCGGCTGGACATCTCCGGCAATGCGGTCCGCGAGGACATCGGGCCGCTGCTTCATCGGCGAATGGTGGAGCATTTCAAGGCCGTGGGCAAGCCTATTTCAGTGAAGTACATTGATCCGAGCTACATGATCCGGTCGTTGCCGGCCGATTCAAACGACTCGGCGTTCTGCCTGATGCTCGGCCAGAACGCCGTACACGCCGGCATGAGTGGACGCACGAACATGGTCATCGGCTATTGGAACCAGTACTATGTGCATATCCCAATTGACCTGGCGACGCTCAAACGCAAGAAGCTCGACCCACGCGGGGATGTCTGGCAGATGGTCCTGGAGACCACGGGTCAACTACGCTGGTCTTGACCGGCAGAACCTTTTCATACCACCGGCGTAGGGATAGAGTTTGTGGGAATGAGGATTGCGGGGGGGGCGGATCGCCCCTATAATGGGCCTCAACGCTGTGAAAAAGGAGTCTTGAGGCGGATTTGCAGGTCAGGTGGTGGCATGAGACAACTGAAGGAAAATGTGCTGGAAGTCGGGGCCATTGATTGGGATCGGCGGATGTTCGATGAGTTGATTCCTCTGCCGGCTGGAACCAGCTACAACGCCTATCTGGTCAAGGGCAGCGAGAAGACGGCGCTGCTCGATACCGTGGACCCGACCAAGCTCGATGTATTGTTGGACAACCTGGTCAGGGCCGGGGTCCGGACGATCGACTACATCGTCGCGCACCACGGCGAGCAGGACCATTCGGGCAGTATAGAGCAGGTTCAGATGCTGTATCCGGACTCGAAGGTGGTCACCAACGCTAAGTGCAAGGAGATGCTCGTCGAGCATCTACGGCTCGCCGACGAGGCGTTCATGGTCGTCGAGGATGGGCAGAAGCTGTCGCTGGGGGATAAGACGCTTCAGTTTATTCTGACACCCTGGGTACACTGGCCCGAGACGATGTGTACGTACCTGGCGGAGGACAAGATACTGTTCTCGTGCGACTTCTTTGGGGCGCATCGGGCTGCCAGTGGCTTGTTCGTAGACGATGAGGCGACGGTGTACGAGGCTGCCAAGCGGTATTTTGCCGAGATCATGATGCCATTCCGCGGGCCGATCAGGAACAACCTTACGAAACTGGTGCCGCTGGACATCGAGATGATCGCGCCAAGCCATGGGCAGGTCTACAACAGGCCCGCCTTTATCCTGGATGCGTACCGAGACTGGGTGGGCGATGGGGTAAAGAACCAAGTTGTCTTGGCGTACGTCTCCATGCATGACAGCACCAGGACGATGGTCGAGTACTTCATCGGCGCCCTGATGGACCGGGGGATCACCGTCCTGCCATTTAATCTGCGGGATGCCGACACCGGGCAACTGGCGATTGCCCTGGTGGACGCGGCGACGATTGTGATCGGGTCGCCGACGGTCTTGACGGGGCCGCATCCGAAGGCGGCGTATGCCGCCATGCTGGCGAACGTGCTGCGGCCGAAGGCGAAATTGGCGGGCATCATCGGCTCTTACGGATGGGCGGGCAAGATGCCCGAGCAGTTGACGGCCATTCTATCGAATCTCAAGGTCGAGCTACTCGACCCGGTCCTGGCCCGGGGATACCCGAAGGACGCGGATTTCGAGGCGCTGGACCGGCTGGCCGACCGCATTGCCGCCGGACATAAGGAATTGGGGATTCTCCATTGAGGTATGAATATGCACGAGAATGAGAGCGTCGAGCTGAGCGCCCGCGAAGTGTTCCTGATTGCAGAGCAGATCGAACGCAACGGGGCGAAGTTCTATCGAAAGGCGGCGGAGATGTTCCGCGATCCGACGACGGCCAGGATGTTCGACCAGCTTGCCGGCTGGGAATCGCGGCATGAGGCGGTCTTCGCGGAGATGCGCTGTTCACTGGAGGAGAAGGCGGCGGCCGAAGCGTCTGATCAGCCGGAATCGGTACTTCTGCCCCCGTCGCGGGTGCTGGCGGGCCTGGCGGTCTTCGGAATACAGGCCAACCCGCAGGCAGAGCTGACAGGGTACGAGGATCGAGCGACGGTGCTGCAGTGGGCGCTGCAGAAAGAGCGCGATTCCGTGGTTTTCTACAGCGGCCTGAAGGATTTCGTCAAGGATGCAACGGCGTCTCGGAAAGTCGAGGACATTATCAAAGAAGAGTTGCGACACATTCGGATTATCGCCCAGGCAATGCAACCACCGGGGGGCGGTTGAGGCGCACATGGCGGAGCCCGCCCCGTTGTGTCTGCATGACGGGTGAAGGGAATCCGGCCGGACGATATGGAAAGTGGGAGGCTATGGACTCACGGACGCCCATGAGCAGGATTGAATTGGAGAAGTACTCCTCCGCGATCACGCTGTCGGATATGGAGGTGTTCGTCTTCCCGGAGTTGATGTATAGCCTTGTCCTGGCCAACATCATGAGTCCGATCCTCTGGCGGTGGCGGGAGCAGGAGTGTTTCCGCAAACTCAAGGGCAAGACGGCGTACCGCAAATTGATGCGCCTCAAACAGTACATCATGGATGAGTTCGATTTCAACCTCGATCTTGAGACCTGGGGTTTAACGCGCAAGGACGTGGAGCTGGCGCGGTTCGTCGAGGTCATCTCCGCCGAGGACATCTCCCGCAGCAACGCCCTGTTCGGCTATCACGGAGACCAGTACTACTTCGACGTGGATATCCGAAAACACTTCGGCCTGGACAAATACGACAGCGACGCAATTCCCTACTGGAAAACCGAGACCGTCGAGGCGATGAACGCCTTCCGGCTCAAGCCCGGTTACGGCCGTGCCGCCGGGGAATGTGTCTCGCTGGCGGCCCTGTACGCGGCGGCGGCGTTTATCGTTTGTGGAATCCCGCTGGAGGATATCTACATGATCCTGACGCCGCTGCATTCCCAGAACTTCATCGACATGCAAGGCGGTATCCTGACGAACAACCGGCGGCTCGTTACGAAGGCCATGTGGTTCAACGGGACGGAGATATCGAACAAGGCCCAGCGGGCCCTGCGAAACGAACAGGTAACGATTGTCTCGCATTGCTCCGGCTACGTCCATTGCTTCTATGACAGGGCCACGATTGGCCGTGGTTTGTATGAGGGCTTTCGAGACAAGTTGTCGCGGTACCTGTCGGCGGATCTGACGCCGCTGATGTTCGCCAATTTCCTGCGGAGCCACAGCCGATATCAGAAGTACTTCCAGATATGCCGCGATTGCCACGGCCAGCCGCAGTATGTCAAGGCGGAGGTCCTGTTTCATTACGAGCATTCCAGTCCGTTCCGCGTGGCCGACACAACGCATGAGAAGCTGCTGGCCGAGGTCGCCGATGAGGACCTGACGCGGTACGAACTGCCCGGGCGGTTGCGGTGCGACCAGATATGCGAATTCCTGGAGCGTAACCCCATAGACCCTGCCAACGTGAAGCACCGGGATCGTATCTTGTCGTTTGTCTCGAAGGTCATGCCCGGCAGCGAGCAGTTCGTACGTGATCTCGTGGATTTTGTCCACGTTGAGCCGCGTTTACCCGCCGTTGAAAAGGACTATCAGCCGGCGGAGGCGATTTCGATTTCGCCGAAGCTTTCCCGGGAGGCGGTCATTCAGTATCTGGCGTCCATCCGTGGACGGAACACGACGGCGGATCTGGCGTTCTACGCCTACCGGGATATGGCAACATGCCGTTGGGAGCCATTTGTCAAGGCGGCGTTGGAACGCAATCCCGTGTGTGTGGTGGCCAGTGAAAGCCGGGATCTTGACCATGTATACAGTTGGCTCCTGGGGTTGGGTGAGGTCTCGATCTACGACGGGCAACGCCTGGCTCAGCCGGATGAAGTGGCCAATTACGGCACCGGCGATGGGCTTGAGAAGGCCTTCTTGATGGCCGCTGTGGTCAGATGGCAGGAGCCGACAAGCACGGTCGCGATCCGGGTTGACGGGTTTCGGGTAGGGGTGACGGTGGGGCTGCGGGAGTGGACCTTTGTGTCGAAAAAAGGGCTTTCCGTCTTGGTTCAAGTAGACCAAGAGGGGAGAATTGGGGTGGCGAGAGTATAATGCCCTATTGGGAGTAGGTGATTTAGGCGAGCTTGGGGTAGGTGGATTTTGGGCGTGTTCCTAGAAAACCCATAGGAATATATAGATTTTTCTTGACTTTGTGAACCGGTGTGCGTATATTCCACATATAGGACTTATCTAGTCCAACTCATACAACCGAATAGAAAGACTTTCCTGGCCGGCGGTCATGGACGACGGCTTGTCAGTGTGGATGCTAGTGGTGCCTGTGGATGTACAGAACAACAAGATAAGAATCGGGTCTTTGAGCGATGCGTGCTCGGAATATGGAGGTGCCACCATGAAGACAATCGTGGGGGGTGTGTGAGGTGAAATAAATCCAGACTTGAAGGTGGGGCGACAGGGCCCTGACAGGAGGCAGTTTATGTATGACAGAGTGAGTATACGGGTGGTTTTTGCGACCTTTGCGGTCGCGCTGGTGTTGTGTGGCACAACCTGGGCTGACGTGGCATGCTGTACGGCGCCGGACAATGGGCAGGGCAGCGCAGAGGTGCCGACGGTCGGCTGCGTGTATGAGTCGCACGAGTTGTCGCCGGTGATTGATGTGCCTGGGGCGCTAAGGGTGGATGGCACTATCCGGCTCGGCAGTTTCTTCGACATAACCTACTCGATTGACCCAGCGACAGGGGGGCATATCGCAGTAGGCGCATTTGACGTCCACTTGTTCCTGAAGCCTGACCCGGCGGATGAGAGCGTGCAGCCTGTGGGGCCGGTGCGTGCGTCATTCGAGGTGGCCAGCGGGCCGAGGAGTCCCGGGGTGCCGGTCCAGACCTTCGATACGGACATGTTCCGTTTGCAGGGTCAACTGCCGCCGGGGGATCCGGATTTTGACCTGCTGAGGATTACGGCGGGGACGGGGTTCGGGATGCCGAGCCCCGGACACACGACCCTTACGAGGCTTCCCGGCGGCGATTGGCACGTGGACAGCTTCTTTGACATCACATATCGCATTGATTTCGTCGGGGCTCCGGGCGGGGCGTATGCGGGTCTCAGCGGCACAACGGTGGGCACGACGCGGATTTCCACATGCTCGCCAATACTCCCGGACGAAGGGCAGAACTGTTTTGAGGTCTCGCCCGCCAGCAGTATCAGTTTCGCCGACGACCCCATTCCCGCAGGTTTCTTCGACCCAGGCTCTGAGCCGTTCTTGGGAGAGATACGCTTACTGGGGGCGAATCCCGCCGGGCCGGATACCGTGATTCAGCGGCTCACGCCTCTGGATTTCGGCACGGGTGATGTGGCCCAGGTGGAGGTTGAGATCGTCCAGTTGAGCCTGACGAGTGCCGAGCCCATCGTGGTCAGGTATGGCGACGGCACCGAGGAACAGTGGGACCTGAGCGTCGCCAGGACCTCCGGCAACTGCTGCCGCGGGCATGTGATTATCATGAAACGCGAGGCGGCCCCGGGCACAGGCGGCGGGGTGTTTGAAGGAACACTCAGCCTCGAACCGGTGCTGGTCTTCACGCGTCGTGGCCCATTGCCCGTCTCGCGCAGGCTTGACAAGTCCACGCCTTGGCTGATGCGGATTGTCGAGCCATCCCCATGGCAGCCGACACCGCTGAAGGCGTCGAGCTGTGACGGGAAGGGCTTCTATCCGTCGACGCGAGAACACGTTCTTCTGGCCTCAGACCCATCGCCGGATCCGGGGCCGTCATTGGTGCTGGCGCTGGAGCCTGAGCGGCCGGTAAGCCCGTACTTCGCCCTTGATACGCACGAGCAGTGGACCGATGCGCTTCGCCGAGGAACTGTACGCAGCATCGGAGCGGCCGGGCTGGAGGGCTATCTGGCCCAGTGGAGCGACCCCAGCAATCAGCGTGAAGGCCCGCCGTATCCGCAGACGACGCCGTTGCCGGCCGACCTCTACGTCTACCCCGGCGGGTGTATCCCATGTCCGTGGGGTCCCACGACGGGGCCTTTTATCCCGGAGCCATTGTCGCCCGGTCTTGTTATGGCGTGGGGCGGCAGCTCACTGCCGGACGGGTCGTACATGAGCGCATGGGGCTATAGGTATCCCGATGATCCGGACCTGTCCAACGCAACCGTGAGCACGACGGTGCTGCCGCCATGTGGTTTGAATGTCGTGTCCTTTGGCCTGCGTGATGCCAACGGCAACATCCGGGCATGGTACTGGAATGTGGGTCCGACGGCAGGGCCGGGTACGCTGGCCTGCGGCGTGCTTACAACCGTCTCCATCAACGGGGCCTTGACCGGTATTGCGGCGACGAGCCCGCCGGCCGCGAGCTATGTCAACAATCCAGCATTCGATATCACCCAGGTGGTCGAATTGATCGTGGACGAGAACGCGCAGTGGGTCGGCGGCCCGGTGAACGTGCCTCCGCCCGGTCAGGTCATACCCAGGCCGTGGAACTACTGGTACGACGTGGTTGTGACGCCGAACGAGGGCATTGTGAAGCCGACCGACCCCATCAAATGGAGTCAGCCCGTCGTGGAATGCGCTCCGCGGGTGTTCCTCGGTTGGAACGAATTGAGCGTGTACCACATGCCTCCGATTGCGGCCGATGACTGGGAATGTACAGATGATCGACCGGTGACGGACATCCATTGGTGGGGTTCCTACATCGGCTGGGACAAACCGGTTCCGCCGGACGTGCATCCGGTGGCGTTTCACATCGGTATCTGGAGCGACGTGCCCAAGAACCCGCAGGACTTCAAGTCGTTCAGCCACCCGGGCAAGCTGGTCTGGGAGTACGTTTGCAGCCACTACGAGTGGAACTTCTCCGGATATGACAAGGACCCGCGTGGATCGACCGGAGACGGTACTACGGACGTATTCCAGCCGCTGATCCACGACTCGTGCTTCCAGTACTTCTGTCGGATTCCTCGGGATCAGTGGTTCTACCAGGAACCGGGTCCGACCGGCAAGAACGTCTACTGGCTCAGCATCGCGGCGATCTACGACTTCCAACTCGGCGACGCGAAGTACCCATGGGGCTGGAAGACGCGACCGCACCACTTCAACGACGATGCCGTCCGGATCCGAAGCGTTACGCCGGATGCGACGGGCGCTGACTGGCCGCCGAGTCTGGGTTCCGGCTATATCTCAGGCCGGCCGCTCGAATTCCCAAGATGGGTTTCCTGGGATCTGGCGTTCGAGTTGACGACGAACAGAGAACTTGTACCGGGTAGCGGCCTGACCGCCGATCTCGACGGCGATGGAACCGTCGATTTCCGCGATTTTGCGGTCATGGCGGGTCAGTTCCTGCAGACGGCCCTGCCGTAGTGGCCCCATGTCCAAGGCGTTTTAAGTGTTTCGCCGTACGGTTAGACAGAGAAAGATGGCGCCCAACCATTGGGCTAACCCGATGACCCGGAGCAACGGGGCACATTGTGCAGGTTCCGTTGCTCCGGGCTCGGGCAGCACGCGACCCGGGCAGCGGAGGGCCGCCTCGGTATTTCTTTCCGAGTGGTTGACAAGCACGGTTGATTAGGGTCAAATCAGCCCTACTGGGGTGGGTAGTCTGAATAGAAAGGTTTGCAGCAGATGGACATCGTCAGGCGAAACACGGATTACGCACTGCGTGCGATGGTGAATCTGGCGAAGCATCACCGCGCCGGCTACCGGTCGACCCGGGTGATCGCACGCGAGGAGGAGATATCCTATCAATTAGCCTGCAAGCTTTTGCAGAAGCTCCATGACGCCGGTCTGGTGGAGAGCGTTATGGGTCCGCGAGGCGGTTTTCGCCTGGCCAGAAATCCTGAGAGGGTGAGCCTTCTTGAGGTGATTGAGACGATACAGGGTCCGGTGCGGCTGAACCGGTGTCTGCTGGATTCCGGCGAGTGTCCGCGCAGCCCCCATTGCCCCGTGCATGAGAAGTTCGTCTTACTGCAGGAGCAGATGGTGGCCTTCATGTCGGGAACGACCCTGTCCGATGTCTGTGGAAATGGCAACGGGCAGTTGTCCGACGAGTCCAAAGGAGGTCGATTATGAGCGGACAACAGCGAACGCCCGGTGTATTGGCCGCATGTATGGGGCAGGCCCAGCCACTGGCGGAGTTGGTCGACTATAGCGCCGATTCGATTGTCAGCAAGACGATCCTCGACAAACCGGCTGGCACACTGACGCTTTTCGCCTTTGACGCCGGCCAGAAACTGAGCGAGCATACCGCGCCCTATGACGCTGTGGTCCAGGTCGTGGACGGCAGGGGGGGCTTCACGGTCGATGGTCGTGATGTGGAGGTCTCGGCCGGCCAGGTGCTTATCATGCCCGGCCGTGTGCCGCATTCGGTCAATGCCGTCGAGCGATTCAAGATGCTCCTGATCATGGTGCGGGCATAGGGACAGAACAATGCAGTATCCGGATTCTCAGACATGCCCGGTTGCGCCGGAGGAACCTATGACGGATGCTGGACCGGGGCCGGACCCCGGCCCTACGGGTGTATTTGCCGATATCATTCGCGACCGACTCATCGACGAAATGCAGGCAATCTTCGGGCCGGATGGGCGGCGGATTGCCCACGCCTTGTCCGTGCTGAATTATGCCGAACGCATTCACGCCGTCGAAGGCGGCAACAGCATAGTTGTCACCGCAGCGGCGATTTTGCACGATATCGGCATTGTGCAAGCCGAGCGGAAATACGGCTCGGCGGCGGGCCACCTGCAGGAGGTCGAAGGGCCGCCCGTCGCGGGGCCGATTCTAGACAAGCATGTGAAGGACCCGTCGGCCGTGCAGCACGTTCTCGATATTATCGCGCATCACCACAACGGGTGCTACGACTCAAAGGAGTTCCATATCCTGCGCGACGCCGATATGATCGTGAACATTGCCGAGGAGATGGGCCACTGCGGTCGTGAAAAGCTCGGGCGGGTCATCGACAAGTCGATGGTAACAGCCGAGGGGCGGCGACTCGCCGCCCAGCGATACTTGAATGAACCATAGTATTGAGGCCATAAATCAGGAAAGGATAACAGATGTTCTGCTACCAATGTGAACAGACCGCCGGCGGGACCGGCTGCACAAAGATGGGTGTATGCGGCAAGGACCCCGACATCCAATCGCTCCAGGATACGCTGGTTTTCGGGCTCAAGGGCATTGCGGCCTACGCCTATCACGCCAACGAGCTGGGCGTCCGCGATGACGAGGTTAATGCGTTCATGCACGAGGCGCTGTTCGCCACGTTGACGAACGTGGATTTTGACCTGAATCGGCATCTGGAGCTGGTGCTCAAGTGCGGCCGGATGAACCTCAAGACGATGGAGATGCTCAACAACGCCCACGTGGCCCGATTCGGCAGCCCGACGCCCGCGACCATCCCCAGCGGCACCCGGCCCGGTCCCGGTATCGTCGTAACCGGACATGACCTGCTGGACCTGCATGACCTGTTGGTCCAGACCGAGGGCAAGGGGATCAACATCTACACGCATGGCGAGATGCTGCCGGCGCACGGCTACCCGGAATTGCGCAAGTTCAAGCACCTGGTCGGCAACTACGGCACGGCGTGGCAGAATCAGCGCACGGAGTTTGATGCGTTCAGCGGCCCGATCCTCGTGACGACAAACTGCATCATGATCCCGAAGAGCTCCTACCGGGACCGTATCTTTACCTGTGGCATCGCCGGTTGCGCAGGCGTCAAGCACCTGCCGGGCCGCGATTTCACGCCGGTTATTGAAACAGCCTTGTCGCAGCCGCCCCTGAAGCCCGTTGACGCGGGAACCCTCAGCACGGGGTTCCACTGGACGGCCGTGCTGGGACTGGCGGACAAGGTGATTGCCGCCGTCAAGGCGGGCAAGATTCGGCACTTTTTCTTCATCGGGGGTTGCGACGGGGCCAAGCCGGGCCGCAACTATTTCACCGAATTCGCCGAGAAGGTGCCGGGCGATTGCGTGATCCTGACGGCCGCCTGCGGAAAGTATCGGCTTAACGACAAGGACTACGGCAGTATCGACGGCATACCGCGACTGCTCGACGTGGGCCAGTGCAACGACTGCTACGGCGCGATCAAGATTGCATCGGCCCTTGCGGATGCGTTTGGCTGTGGTGTGAACGATCTGCCGTTGTCGCTCGTAGTATCATGGTACGAGCAGAAGGCGGTGGCCATTCTGCTGACGCTGCTTTACTTGGGCGTCAAGAACATCAAACTGGGGCCGTCCCTGCCGGCGTTCATCAGTCCGAATGTGCTGAACCTCCTGGTGGAGAAGTACAACATCAGCCCCATCGGCGACGTGGATGCGGACATGGCGGCCATGCTGAGGAAGTAGGGGCCCTCGAAAGTTCGTTAGATATATGGCGTTACGAAACATCGTTCACATCGACCGAGACAAGTGCGACGGCTGCGGCCAATGCGTTACTGCCTGCGCCGAAGGAGCCATCGCCATCATCGACGGCAAGGCGATCCTTGTCAGCGAGGTGTATTGCGACGGCCTCGGTGCGTGCCTGGGACATTGCCCGCGCAACGCGATCACCATTGAGCAGCGGGAAGCCGCGGCTTTCGATGAACGCGCGACGGCGGAGCATCTTTCCGGCCGCAAGGCCGCTCCGGAAGCGGCGGTTTCCGTCTGTCCTGGTCTGGCGTCTATGATGCTCGGCCCGGCGCCGGGACCGGCGGCCGACGGCGACCCGCTCGCGGCCTCGCGGCTTGGCCACTGGCCGGTGCAGTTGAAGCTCGTCCCCACGACGGCTCCGTACTTTGCGGACGCGGACCTGCTGCTGGCGGCGGACTGTGTGCCGTTTGTCGTGGGGGACTTTCACCGGCGATTCCTCAACGGGCGAAGCGTCGTTGTCGGCTGTCCCAAGCTCGACGACGCCGACTTCTACGTGGAGAAGCTGGCGTCGATCCTGGCGGGCAACACGATAAAGAGCCTCACCGTGGTCCACATGCAGGTGCCGTGCTGCTCCGGCCTGACCCGGCTGGCCCGCCGGGCCGTCGCCGAGGCATCGCGCCCGGCGCGCTTTGACGATGTGACGATCAGTCTGCGGGGCGAAGTGCTCGGCTGGGAGACCGTTGACGTGACGCCGCAGATATAGGCGCGGCCATGACGGCATACGTGAAATCCATCGCGGCGGAATTCTGGGCGACACTCCTTGAGATGTCACCCTATCTGCTTTTCGGCTTTGTTGTCGCGGGACTGCTGAGCATGTTCGTGTCGCAGCGGCTCGTGGAAAAGCACCTGAGTGGCGCCGGGCTGTGGCCTTTGCTCAAGGCGTCGCTGCTGGGTGTTCCCCTGCCGCTGTGCTCCTGCGGCGTCATACCGGTGTCGATGTCCCTGTATAAGCACGGCGCCGGCCGGGGGGCGACCATTGCGTTCCTTCTGTCCACTCCGCAAACGGGTGTCGACAGCATCTTCGTGACGTACAGTCTGTTGGGGCCGGTCTTCGCCGTTTTCCGTCCAGTGGCGGCGCTCATCACGGGATTGGTGGGCGGAGCGCTCATTAACGTGTGCGATGCGCCCGGGGCCGGGCCTCCCGAACAGGCCCCCTGCGAGCAGTTGTGTTGCCGGCGGGACGGGCCGCGGCAACGGGTCGCCGGCGGCCTGAAATACGCTTTTATGACGTTGCCACGGGACATCGGCCCTGCGATGTTCGTGGGCCTGATGATTGCGGCCGTGATTTCGGCGATGGTGCCGGAGGGATACTTCGCCGGGCTTATCGGAACCGGCCTGGGGGCGATGCTGGTGATGATGGCGCTGGGCATCCCGGTCTACGTTTGTGCGACGGCCTCCGTGCCGATCGCGGCGGCGATGATCATGAAAGGCGTGACGCCGGGCGCCGCCCTGGTGTTTCTGATGACGGGGCCGGCGACGAACGCGGCATCGTTCACGACGATATGGCGGGTGCTGGGGCGGCGTACGGCATTGCTTTATCTCGGGTCGGTGGCCGGTTGCGCACTGGCGGCGGGCTGGGCGTTGGATTTTGTGGCTGCGGGCGTAAGGGTGGAAGTGGTAGGTTGTGCGGAGGTTATGCTTCCGCCCGCGGTGAAGTACGCCAGTGCGGCAGTTTTGGCGGCCATTCTGGCCGTGGCCCAATGGGGGCGGCTTAGACGTCGGGAGGGTCATACGGCGGATCCAGACAGGGCGGCAGGGGGGCCTGTAAGCCAATAGAGCGTGAGGTAAAGGCGAGTGGCTCGGCCGTGAGGAGCCGGGAATTTTCTCGTGCGCATTGTTTTTTTTCCGGATTTCGGAGGGTTTGGCCTGTATCGACTGCAACGGTTAGACGGGCTGGGCCGGTGGCAAGAAGCGGGCTGCTGCGTAAGCGGAGGCTGCAGGGCGGGATGCTAGCCGGCTGCGGCAAAGGGCCAATCTCGGTTTTCAGTAGTGAGACAGGTGTTTTGGGTTGACTGGCGAATCCCTTGCTGCTATATTAAGAAGCACTGGTTTATCGGCCGCTGAGTATCCGCCACGCGACGGACTTCTTTATCAGTGGTGCTAGTGGCCGTTTACCGAAGACAATCGCCAAGGAGGAGCGGCCTGGGTTTGGTTCCAACGAATGGGCTGCGCCGTCTTTCGCGCAATGGTCTGCGGCGCAGGTTTCGCGGACCTCAAACGATCCGCTGCCCCAACGGGCCGGCGAGCACTTCACCAGGCACTTCGTGCAGGACGCACCCGGATCACGGATTTCAGTGGGTTATTTTTGGTTTTTTCGGCGGGCAAAAAGTTAAGCGGCCCAATAGGTGAACCGATAAATCCCATCGTGCAACAGTCCATTTGCGTGAAATTTCCGAATGTAAGGCTCGGTGTTCTTTTTTGGGAAGAAGCAATATGAAAAGCACACAGATCAGAATCGTGGTCGTGGTGGCAGCCGTCTTGTCCGTGGGTTTCAGCGGTTGCGGGAACAAGTTCTTTGATCCGACCCAGGTGGGGCGGTTCCGCCCGGTCCCGGCCGTGAACGTCATTCTCGACTCGTTGGGAGTGGCGGAAGAGACGCCGGTGGCGTGGGAAAGCGCCGAGGAACCGCGCCCGAGTGACGTCGTGGCGATGGATCGCGACTATGTCTTCCGCGGCGGCGACGTCGTGCGCGTGTCGATCTACGAACTGTACACGCCCGGCGTGGCGATGGTCAACGACTATGTCGTGACCGAGACAGGCAGGCTTTCCATTCCTGACGTTGGCGTCGTACAGGCGGCGGGATTGACCGAGACGCAACTCGAGGAGGAGATTCGCCAGATACTGTCCCCCAGTATCCTGAAGGATCCGTCCGTCGTAGCGACGCTGATGCAATCGCAGCAGCGAACGTTCTCCGTCCTGGGTGACGGCGTTCCGGCTCCCGGCCGGTATATGATCCCGCGGTACGATTTCCGGCTGGCCGATGCACTGGCGACGGCGGGCGGACCGGCGCAGTTCAACGTCAGCTACATCTACGTCGCGAGGAAGAAGCAGAGCGAGTACCGCGGGCCGAAGGCGTCCGTTGAGACGGCGACGCCCGGCATGAGAATGGCCGAGCCCGGCGGCGTGAAGATTGAGGTTACGGAGCCCAACACCGAACCGTGGACCTTGCCAGGTCCGGGCGGCGAGCCTGAGATCGTGCAGCCAACGTTGCCTGCGCTTCCGGCGCCGCCGGCGAACGACAGGGACATCGAGTTGCCCGAGATTACCGTGCCCCTGGAGACGGAGCCGGCGCTGCCGCAGATGGATCGGATTGACCGCCGGCTCGAGAGCGAGCGGGAGATGCTCGACCTGCTGACGCCCCGTGCGCAGGGGCGGTGGCCCGCCAGTGGCGTGGTATTAGCGACGGCGGAGATGATCGGCGAGGATGAGTTGGGAGGGTTGTTTGTCCCGGAGGCATTGCAGGACGCGCCCGCGCCCGGCAAGGGTCAGGAGAACGGTTCGACCGACCTGACGCAACGCTGGCCTGAGGTCAGTCGTACGGTTCGCGCGAAGAGGAGCGATGACGCCGCGCCGTCCGATTCACTGGACGAGCGGCTGCCGCAGATAGGCATTGAAGATCTCCTTGAGCCGGAGAGTAAGCCGACGGGTCTTGGCGATACGGCCGGACAAGGCAGCGGGCCGGTGCGGTGGGTATATAAGGATGGTAAGTGGATTCCGATGCAGGATACGGCGCCGGCAGCACCGGTTGTTGCACCGCAGCCGACGACGACTCCCGCTCCTGTTCCACAGGCTGCGCCTGCAGGCGGCGAAATTGATCTGGATGCGTTGATCAAGGGGCTTCAGGATGGTGCGGCGACCCCTGAGCCGATGCCTGTTGTCGAGCGCGAGGTGGGCCCTGGCCCGGTAGCCATTGAGCCGATTCTTCCGGAGGTAGGTGTCGATGAGACCATGGGCGATACGGGTGGGCAGATTGAATGGGTATTCAAGGACGGCAAGTGGGTTCCCGTACAGGTGGGAGCCGCGGCCCCGAAGCCGATGATCCGAGTTGAGCCGCGGGGACCCGTCTCACCGCTGCAGGATACCGTGGTCTTGGCTGAGGACGAATGGAGCCAGGCAGTGCAGTACAGGCTGATCCGAATCCCCGCCGACAAGCTGCTGGCCGGCGACCCTCGCTACAATGTCGTCATTCAGCCCGGGGATTCGATTCACGTGCCGGTGGATATCATCGGCGAGTGCCTGGTCATGGGCAATGTGAATCGGCAGGGCTACATCAACATCACCGGTCGTCCGATGACCCTGAAGATGGCCGTTGCGGCGGCAGGGGGGCTTGGACCGCTGGCTTGGCCGAAGCGCTGTGAAGTCATTCGCCGCATCGGCGAGAAGAAAGAGGAGATCGTCCTGGTCGATCTGGACAAGATCGCCAAGGGCGAACAGCCGGACTTCTTCATTAAGCCGAACGATCTGATTAACGTCGGGACCGACCCGAGTTCACGATGGCGTTTCGTGCTGCGTAACTCGTTCCGCGCAACCTATGGCTTTGGTTTTCTGTATGACCGCAATTTCGCAGACCGGGATTTCGGGAACGACCCGCTGCCGTTCTAAGGTGGCGGATGAACCTCGCCGGGTGCGAATCCGTAATAAAAACTTGTGCCTTACAACAGTGGCGTCCGATAGTGCGTATGTCCGAGACCGCGATGCTAACAGCCGATACCGAACGACCGGGCGAGCCCGGCGGGGCTCCGCTGTGGCGGGATTTGCCGACGCATGTCTGGGTCAAGGTGCTGTTGCTGTCGGCGCTATGGTGGTGGCTGTTTCGTGGCGATCTGGGCGCGCTGGTCGATACCTGGGCCAACGATAACAGCTGGAGCCACGGGTTTTTGATTCCGCTGTTCAGTCTGTATCTGCTGAATCAGCACAAACGAGAGATTCTGGCATTAAGGGCCAGACCGAATTACCTCGGTCTGGTCTTTCTACTGGGCTGTATCCTGATCTACATGTTCAACGTGATCAGTCCGTCCGGTTATGCGTATTTCCGGCAGCTGGCCATGATCGCGGCAATCGGGTCGATGATCCTGCTGCTTGGTGGGTGGCGCTTTATTCGCCTGACCTGGTTGCCGGTGGTGTTTCTGCTGTTTGCGGTCCCCATTCCGCAGCGGTACTATTTCGCGTTGACCTCGCCGATGCGGCAGTGGGCCGCCTTTGTGTCGGCGCATATACTAAACGTTGTGCCGGGCATTGAGACATCGCTGCGGGGCGTGGTCATCGCCATCTACCAGGATGGGAAGTTTATCCCGCCGGAGCTCAACGTGGCCGAGGCGTGCAGCGGGATGCGGCTGCTGATGGCGTTTGTCGCACTGGGCGTGGCCATGGCGTACCTCCACTACCGGCCGCTCTGGCATCGGCTGGTGCTTCTGGCCAGCACGGTTCCGATTGCGATCTTCTGTAACATGGTCCGTGTCACTAGTACGGGCTTCATTCATACGTTTATTCACCCGAAGTACACACAGGGTGTGTACCATGACATGCTGGGCATCGCGATGTTGCCCCTGGCCTTTGCCATGTACGGCGGGCTGGCATGGTTCATGTCGGGCCTTTTTGTGGAAGATACGGAGATCGTTCCGGACATCATCGTACGGAAGCGCGACGTGTAATGGACGGCAAGAAATGCGATACACGGGCGTTCTCACAGCCGGCTTTTGTCCTGTGCGTTCTGCTGTTGGCGGCGGCCGCGGGTACGAAGGGCCTGTGGGGGCCCATTGCGAAAAAGGAGCCATTGCCCCTTCGCAAGCCGCTTTCGCAGCTCGACGACAACGGCGTCGCCCCTTACGACATCGTCAGTAAGAAACTGATTGGCAACGAAGAGATACTCAAAGAACTCGGCACCGAGGACTACATTCAGTGGGTCTTTGAGGACCCGCGTGAATCGCTGTTGAGTCCCGTTCGCCGAATGATGCTCTTTATTACATATTATGCCTTGCCCGACCGGGTGCCGCATGTTCCTGAAGAGTGCTATACGGGCGGCGGCTATCAGCGGCTGGGAACGGATTCGGTGGTGTTCGACGTGAACGCCCCGGACATGACGGCGAAGGTGGCCGGCAAATATCTGCTGTTCGGCAGTTCAGCGGCAGGCAAATGGCTGACGGACGATTCGTTTCCCGTCGTGTACTTCTTCAGGGTCAATGGAGAATATGCGGACGACCGCGACAGTGCACGGATTGCGTTGAACAGGAATCTGTTCGGCCGTGCCTCCTACTTCTCCAAGGTGGAAATTGTCTTCAACCACACCTCGCCGGCCCCGGACAAGGACATGGCGACCCGGGCGGCAAGCCGTTTGCTGTCCGTGGTGCTTCCCATTCTCGAAAGGGAACACTGGCCGGTATGGGAAGGGCGAACGACTCGGGCGTCGAAACAGCCCGCGGAGTAGGGATGCGTTGAGCCGCCCGGTTGTGCGGGCCGGCACGCAAAGGATGCATGTGACGATGCGATTTTAACGGATACGGCATCGTTGAAGTGAAGGAAAGTTTGGGGTCCTATGGCAAGAAAGAGACTCAATAAGAAGGTTGCGGTCATCGGATCGCTGTTTCTGGTTGTCCTGGGTGTTGTTGCCGTCCTGGTCCTGTGGAGTTGGATGGGGCCGCGGCTTTTTGTCAATGTGGACAAGGCGCTGGCCGAGGCGGAGGCGGCGGTACGGGCCGAAGATTACGCCGCCGCCGAGAAGGCCTATGGCAGAGCCCTGGGGCGCACCAAGGACAACGCCGGGAAGGTCCGGATTCTTTTCGCCATGTCGGATATGTTCATCAAGGCCAACCAGTGGCCCAAGGTCCTGGGCGCCTGGAAACAGATCGTGACGATGGACCCAAGGAACGTGAGGGCCCGTTTCGGCGAGCTGTCGTACTATTATGTAGCCGCCGACGCGGGGATGCGCAACGCCTGGTCGGAAGTCCGGGATCAAGCTCAGAGGTTGATTGAGATCGTCGAAACGGCGGGCCTGATGGACGCCGACACGGAGGATTACAAGCAATATGAATTGCCCGGGTACGAGGTGAAGGTCAAGAAGTTAGGCGTGTACCTCCTGCTGATCGCCGGTCGCTCAAGTTTCGAACTGGCGCAACTGGGCTCGGCCGTTGACCGGGACAGTGCGCTGAAGGAAGCGACAGAGCATCTGGAACGGGCCAAGTCCATGGCGCCGGACAATGTTCAGGTTTATTGGTATCTGGCCGAAGCGGCACGGCAGCAGGGCGAGCTGGATGCGTCGCGCGGCAACGTGCCGGCGCGTGAGCGGGCGGAAGCGGAGGCCTTCAAGATACTGCAGGAGGGCGTGCAGGCGGCGCCGCGGGATCCCGAGGCGGTGATCAATCTACTGACCGCGAAGGTGGTCGTTGCGAAAAAAGCCGGGCGCGAGGCGGTGATGGCGCTGGAAAGCGAATATGCCGCCCTGTTGAAGACATTCAGCGATAGCGGGCAGGCCCACGCTGCCGCGGCGGCGTTCTATTCGGACCCTCGCCTGGGTCCTAAGAGTGTGGATCGAGCGGTCTCTCATGCGGAAGAGGCCGTGAAGCTGGATCCCGCGAGCATCACGTATGCGATGAACAAGGCCAACATCTACTACCGTCGTTACTGTCTCCAGGGCGATGCCGCCGACTTGAAGCGGTGCATTGAGACAGCCGAGAGGGCTTTGCAGTTGCCCGAAGCGCAATTGCAGGAAGGACCCCTGCGGTGGCCGAGCCGACAGTATCGTACGGCTCTCTCAGAGATTCTGGCCCGCTGTCACTTGGGCGAACTGCTGGACCGTGGCGACACACTGTCGGCGGCCGAGAAGCAGACGCTGTTGACGAAGGCTGACGCGGCCGTGCGCGAGATCGAGCAGATTATCCTCACGGCCCAGGAGCCCCGTGTGATGAAGTGGCAGGGACTGGTCGAACTGGCCAGGGGCAACGAGGATGCGGCCGTCCGCAAACTGTATGCCGCTTATGAACAATGGAAAGCGGCGGATATGCGAGACAGTCTGCTGTCGTACACACTGGCTCAGGTATTCAAGGGCTCTTCCGAGACGGGTGCTGTTCAAGAGTTCCTGACCGTTGCGCTGCAGTCCGGCATCACCTGGACCAAAGTCGATGCCACGCTCGATTATGCCGAGGTGTTGATCAACTTGCGGGCTTGGAACTACGCGTTGGCGGCACTGAATGAGTACGACAGTTTTTTTGGTAAGTCGCCCCGAAGTCAAAGGCTCCGCACGCAGGCTTACATCGGTGCGTTCCAATTCGATGAAGCGGCCAAGCAGCTCGATGAGCTGCCTGCCGGCGATGCGGACACAATGAAACTGCAACTCGAATTGGTCCAGGCCAAGATTCACCAGGTTCGGACGTCCATTGCCCAGCAACAGTTGCTTACACAGGGTCAGTCGCCGGACCTCGTGGGGATTACGGAGATTCCGGACGATGCCGGCGGACCATTGGGCGAGATGAACGAGGAGCTCAAGACGCTGCGCCTTCAGGAGGCGGCGATTGTCGCTCAATTGGTCAAGTCCCACCCGGATCGCGTGGACGACACTTCGTTACGCAATGCATGCAGGACCTACATCAGCCAGAACAATGCGGCGGCGGCCTCCGCCGTGGTGTCCGCGTATCTGCAGCACCACCCCTCCAGCACCACAGCTCTGATGTATACACTGATCCTGGCCGAACCGGCGATTGCCCAGATCACGGCAAACCGGCAGAAGGCGTTTCAAGAGCAGGCGATCCGGAGTTTGCCGGACGCCACCCAACGGTCGCTGGAACTGGGTCTGTTCTACTACGGCGAGAACGATATGGAAAAGGCGGCGGAGGCGTTCAAGGCTGCGCTGCGGCTGGGTTCACCCGGCGCTGCGCCGCCGCGAGGCTCGGATGAATATGTGGCCCAACAGACGGCTGCCGGCTACTTGTTCGAGATGGCGATCAAAGACGAGGACTGGACGCTGGCGGGCCGGATCGCCGAGGCGGCGAAACTGCGTAACCTGGATGAGAGCAACGGCCTGTTTTATGCGGCGCGGTTGGCGGCGGCCAGGGGAGAGAACCAGGACGCCCTCGTCAAGGCCAATGAATGTATCGCCCTTCGTCCTGTGAACTCCATGGCCTACATGCTTCGCAGCACGATTCGGGCCGCCATGGGCGCCGACCACGCGGCGGTCGAAGATATTACGCGCGCCCGGGTCCTGAATCCAACGAACGGGGCGATTGCCAGGACGCTGGCCAGCACGTTGTATGAACGCGACCGAAAGCTGGGGGACAACGTGACACAGGAACAGCGAATGGAGACGCGGCAGGCCCTCGAACGCGCCATTCAGTTGAATCCTCGCAACTGGAGGCTGTTGAGCTTCTACGCCGAGTACATCAGCGACAGCGCCCCGGACAAGGCGATCTCAATACGCCAGAGCCTTTTGAAGGCCCAGCCGACGCTCGAGAACGCTGTGTTGCTGGGCAACCTCGCCACGCGGCAGGCTCTGACGAAGGTGAACGCCGCCGAAAAAGAAACATTGTTCAAGATCGCCGAAGACGCCTTCGAACAGGGGCTGAAAATCAATCCCGTCGACCGTACCCTGCTGTACCGATACGGCGAACACTGGCGTTCCCGCGGCCGTCCGGATCTCGCCGAAAGCGTGATCCGCCGGGCCAAGGACGATATGATCCTGGCGGTTCACTTCTACGAACTGGGTCAGTATGAGGACGCCGAGCGGCTGTTGAAGGCCCTGGAGGCGACCTCCCCGAACGATAAGGCCGTCATCGATATGCTCCTGAAAGTGGCCGAGCGCACGAACAATACGAAGCAGGTGGAGTCCTACTCGCAGAAGCTGATCGATCTCGATAGCGGGCAGGCGACCATGTTCAAGCAACTGGAATCGTACTTGCGAAGCGGCCTCATCCAGCAGGCGGAAGAGAAACTGGCGGCTTTCAAGGAGAGGTACCCGAACGACAAAAAGGTGCTGCTGCTGGAGTCGTGGCTGTCCATGCGCAAAGGCGATCTTTTGGCGGCGCTGGATTTGGTGAACAAGCACCTGGAGGACAATCAGGACAATGCGGCGGCCTGGCGGCTGCGGGGCGAAATCCATTTGCTGCTGTCGAACCACGACCAGGCGATCCTCGATCTGCGCCAGAGCAACTCCCTCTCGGATTCGGCCGACACGCGAGTATCCCTGGCCAAGGCGTATTTGCGAGCCGGCCGTGACCAGGATGCCATCACCGAGTTGAAGAATACGATCGACAAGCCGGGTGCGCCGGTCGAGGCGCGGACCCTGCTGGAGAGGACCTATTCCCGGCTGGGCCGCACCGGCGAACAGTGGCAGTTCTATCAGGACACGCTGGCCAAGTTTCCCAACAGCGTCATCTGGCTGACGCGAGCCGGCACGTTCGCGATCAGCAGGGGAGCTCTGACCCAGGCCGAGGAACTGTTCCGCCGCGCCTACAACCTTAAGAAGCAGACATACACCGATTCCGGAACCGATCTAAAGCAGGCCGCGGGCGACATGCTGTTTGCCCGTGCCCTGGACGGGTATCTCCAGACGCTGGTGCTGCGGGCAGGCACGCCCGACGCCACGGACGGCACATGGCGTCCGGAGAAACTCGACGAAGTGTTCAGCGAGGCGGGCCAGTACCTGGGTACGCCCATGGCGCCCGTGGCGTACTTCCGAATGGCCGAGGCTCGCTATAAGCTCGGCGACATGGCCAAGGCGACGGAATTCTGCCAGAAGGCCGTCGAACAGGCCGGTGACAATGAAACACTCGCCTCCGAGATTCTTCTGCGGATGTTCCTGTTGCTCGGCGACGAGGAGGTTACCCGGTACTGCGAACAGATGCTCAAGGCAACCCCCAAGTCGGTGGCCGCACTGTTCACGTTGTTCAACCTTTCCAAAATCAACAGCGAGTATGACCGGGCCATCCAGTACATTGACAAGTGCATTGCTCTCTCGAGCGACGATGAGCGTCAACTTGTCCAGTTCACGATGAAGAAAGCGGAGGCGTTGACGCTGGCCTATGAGCTGCTGTCCGATAAAAAATATCTCCTCCAGGCCGTGACCGATTACCAAAGTCTGGCCGACAAAATGCCGACCAATAACATGGTTCTCAACAATCTGGCGTATATGCTGGCCGAGAGCGATCAACGGCTTTCGGATGCTTTGAAATATGCAGAAAGGGCACTACAGGCGATGCCGAACGATCCGGGGTATCTCGATACCTACGCCTATGTGCTTTACAAGAATGGCGATTACGCCAAGGCGGCTCAATACATGACGCGCGCGTTGCAGCAATACGAACAGGACGGGGCGGAGGCCCCGGCGGACGTGTACATGCATCTGGGCCTAATCCAGGAGAAACTGGGCGATAAAACCCAGGCCTTGACGGCGTATCAGCAGGCGAAGAAAGCGGCCGGGGGCAGGGTCTCCGAAGCGGCCGCCAAACGGATTGAGGAGGCTATTGCCCGGGTCTCAAAGTGAGTATCCATAGTCGCCCCTTGGGCGCGTTATCGGACATAAACACGAATCGGTTCAATTTTGCTAAGTGGAGATTGCAATGGCTGAACAAAGACCTGTTGTCATGCCCAGAAGGGCGGGCCCGGACGTCGCGCGAGCGGTCGCCGCAACCGGCATGACGCCCAAAGAAATGGTCGGTGTGCTCCGTCGGCACTGGCTGAAGATATTTCTCCTGACGATTGTGGGCGTGGCGCTGGGCGGGGCGTCATGGTTTGTGTTGCAGACGTACTTGCCCAGCTATACGGCCGAGACATATATCGAGGTCCTGCCTCCCGGCCAGACGGATCCAATGACCGTCGCATCCCCGGCGATGCAGAAGGATATTATGTACGGCTACCGTTTGTCCATGTCCAGCCTGATTAAGCAGCAAACGATGCTGCAGGATCTGCTTGCGCGCGACTACGTGCAGGGCTCCCATTGGTTCGCGACGGAAATGAAGGGAGATACGCGAAAGGCGCTGCGTGAACTGGAGAAGCGCTTGGGCGCGTTGGCCATGCGCGAGGCGGACTATGTCCGTGTCAGCATGATGTGCGCGAAGAGTGACGAGGCCGCGAAGATCGTCGATGAGATCGTGAATCTGTTCGTGACCAGGCAGGGATCGAGCAAGCGTCGCGAGGTGCAGGAGCGGCTTGTTCAACTGGAGCGGCGGCAGAGTAGCCTGCAGCGCGATGTGGACACCGCCGACAGGGCGCTCGACGAAGTGCGAACGGCCTGGGGCCTGACCGACTTGGATCAGGCAACCACCCGGTATGAGCGGCACTATATTGTCGCCCGCCTCGAAGACCTCGAACTCGAGCAGAACACCCTGAAACTGGCCCTTCGCCAGATTCAGGCGAACATCGTGAACCTCGAGCGTCTGGCGACCGGCCCAATTACGGTCCAGATCGAATATGCGATCGAGAGCGATCCGGTGGTGATCCTGTTGACGCAGAATCTTGCATTCCAGGAGGCGCAATTGCAGGGGCGGCTCTCGCGATTTGGCGAAAACCATCGCGAGGTGCGCCAGTTGAAAGACATGTTGGACCGGATCAAGGAAGAGAAACTTGCCCGCGAATTGGAGATTGCCGAGGAAATGCGTCGGTCCAACCTCGCGAACGCCCGGGACAACTTTGTCGTGCTGCAGGAGCGGTATCTGCAACTTGAAGAGCTGCGTGCGGAGGCGCACTCGCAGAAGAAGGACCTCGACATGGCGCGTGTTCAATACGAACAGCGTAAACTGGTTCGCGAGGAACGGTTTGCCATGTTGGCGGACGTGAAAACACAGATCGAAAAGATGAGGATTATCGCCGAGGACCCGGAAACACCCAAAGTACGAAGAGTCGGGGCCGAAACGCCGATTCCGCTGTACCAGGTCTTCTCACGCCAATGGTACCTCCATTTCCCGGTCGGAACGGTGTTAGGTTTCCTGTGTGGCTTGGGTCTGGCGTTCCTGCTTGAGGTGATGGACGACACCGTTCGTAAGCCTCGCGACGTCGCCCGCTACCTGCATGTTCCGCTGCTGGGCGTCATTCCGGATGCCTCGGCGGACTCGCATCTTCGCGGCGTGGAGTTGGCCCATGTGGTGCAACAGGCGCCGGAATCGCTGGTCGGCGAGGCGTATCGCCAGTGCCGGGCGAACCTGGAGCTTAGCGGACCCCAGGCGCCCAGGACCGTGCTGGTCGCCGCCGGTAATGGTGGCGACGGCGCCACGAGCGTAGCCGTCAATTTGGCGTCAACGTATGTTTCTGAGAACAAGAAGGTATTGCTTATCGACGCGAACTTCCGCCGTCCAAGCCTGCAGAGTCTGTTCCCCGGCTATGGGGCAAGCTCCGGCATGGGACTCAGCGCGTTGCTTATGGGTAAGTGCGGCCTCAAACAGGCCGTGCGGGCAAGTGGCCGCGAGGGCCTGGACGTCATTGACGCCGGGCCGATGCCCGCCAACCCCGCGGAATTGCTGGGCAGCGTGAAGATGCGCGACGTGCTCAACGAACTCGCCAAGACCTATGATCACGTCGTGATCGATGGTCCGCCCGTCCTGCTGGTTAGCGACTCGAAGATGCTGGCCAGGGCGGTCGATGCGACGGCGGTCGTTATCAACGCCGACACGCGGCGAGGCACAGCTCGGCGGGTCGTCGGCGAAATGCAAGCCGTCGGCGCGGGCCTCGCCGGCTGTATCCTCTTCGGTGCCGAACCCATCAAGGGTGGATACTTCAAGGAGCAGTACAAGTCCTACAGGAAGTACGCAAAGGTGCAGCTTGCCGCCGCCGGCCCTGCCGGTGGTGGACGGCGCGTAGCCGTTGATGGGCCGCCGGAATCCGAAGAGTAGTCGTGTTTGTGTCTTGTGTTCGGCCATATCCCTTGGTAGACTCAGAACCCCATTTCGCAGAGTGCGGAATGGGGTTCTCTTTTTTCTTCTGTATTGTCTTGCGGGGCGTTGCAGCATGGAGAAGTTCCTGGTAACCGGTGGAGCCGGGTTTATCGGCTCGAATATCTGCCGACGACTCGTGGATCAGGGTTGTTTTGTCCGCGTAGTGGACAATCTGCTGACCGGCCGGATGTCGAATCTCGCGGGCATCGAGGACCGAATTGAGTTCATGCAGGCGGATATGGGCGACCCGGCGGTGGCGGCGGCGGCCATGCGAGATGTGGAAGTCGTCCTCCATCAGGGAGCATTGCCCTCGGTGCCGCGGAGCGTCGAAGAACCCCAATTAACGCACCGGCATTGCGTGGATGCGACGTTCACGCTCCTTCTGGCCGCACGCGACGCCGGAATCCGGCGGTTTGTCTATGCCGCCAGTTCATCGGCCTATGGCGATACGCCGACCCTGCCCAAGGTCGAGACGATGCCCGTCAAGCCGCTCTCGCCCTATGCCGTGGCGAAGCTGGTTGGCGAGCACTACTGTTCGGTCTTCGCCGGCGTGTTCGGGCTTGAGACCATTTCGCTGCGGTACTTCAACGTGTTTGGGCCCTATCAGGACCCGACGAGCCAATATGCCGCGGCTATCCCGGCTTTTGTAGTGTCGATTCTGAGGGACCAACCGCCGACGATCTATGGGGACGGCGAACAAAGCAGGGACTTCACGTACATCGACAACGTCGTGCAGGCGAATCTGCTGGCGGCCCGGGCGAAACGCACCGCGGGCGAGGTGGTCAATATCGCCTGCGGGCAGTGTGTGACGGTCAACGAGATCATCGACATGATCAATGCCTTCACGGGCAAGCAGGTCAGGCCTCGCTATGAGCCGTCGCGGCCGGGCGATGTGAAACACTCCCTGGCCGACATCTCCCAGGCCCGGCAGGTCATCGGCTTCGAGCCGCAGGTCTCATTCAAGGAAGGCCTCGACCGGGCTATTGTCTGGTACCGGGAGAACCTGCTGTAACCGCTGGATAGTGCAGCCGGTAGCAGTGGGCAGCCGCCTCAAGCGCGGACACAAACGGCTGTCAACGCGCCGCGTCGCGGTCAGCGGAGGCGATTTCGCACCCGCTCGGCCTTTTTGATAAGGTCGTCGCGGTCGGGACGCTCCAGCGGCTCCAGGGTAAAGGTCCATTCGTAGGAATCGACAATCCGCTTGGAACTGAGGACCCCGGCGAAGAAATCCCACGGGAACTTGTCGTGCTCGGGTCTCTTGAGCTTGCGGTGTGTGCTGAGGGTTTCGTAGCCGTCCATGCTGATGCGGACGTAGTAGTTGCCGTACCAGTTGAACCCCACGGTCGCCGGGCTTGGGCCGATGGGCTCATCGTTGAGCTCCACCAGAGCGCCCTGCGGTTCGGTATTGATAGTCAGTCGCCGCTCCACACAGCCGCCAAGGATCTGGCCCAGGCAGGCGGCGAGCAAAGCGAGAGTAAGACGGCTGATTCGCATTCGTGTCATTCCTTTGACGGCCCGCGGGCGGATGGGACCGCAGGCGGATCCACTGATGATTATACGGGCAGTTCTGCCACAGAGAAGGCGAAAATTGGCTCGCATGCCGTTTTTTCGCGTTATCCGTAGGTCTTGCATACATGGAAGTGCAATGTATAACAAGCCCTCGCCCGGATCAGTCGGCCGAAACGCAGCGGTCGGCGGCCCAGAGCCGCAGTGCGTGGACCCGCTCAGCCATTGTGACCGACAGTGGCGGCGAATCCCCGATGGCGGCGACGATGCGGTCGGTGTCAACGTCGGAGTTTTCGGCGTAGGCGGCGTGCAGGGCCGATATGACGGCCTGCTCGATTTCGGCGCCGCTGTAACCGTCAGCCGCCTCGGCCAGGCGGTCCAGGTCGAATTTGTCGGCCTGGCGTCCGCGTTTCTTCAGATGGATGGCGAATATGGTCTTGCGGATCGTTTTGTTGGGCAGGTCCACGAAGAATATTTCGTCGAAACGCCCCTTTCGCAGCAGTTCCGGGGGCAAGGCCCCAATATCGTTGGCGGTGGCCACGACAAAGACCGGGGCCTCCCGCTCCTGGAGCCAGGTCAGCAGCGTGCCGAACATCCGCTGGCTCAAGCCCCCGTCGGCGCTTCGGGCGGCCGCGGAGGCGAAGGCCTTCTCGATCTCATCGATCCACAGGATGACCGGCGACATCATCTCCGTCTGCCGCAGGGCCTCGCGGAGGTTCTTCTCGGACTCCCCGATGAAGCTGGCGTAGAGGCAGCCCGGGTCGAGCTTGAGCAGCGGCTGATGCCAGGCGGTGGCAATGGCCTTGGCGCAGAGGCTCTTGCCGGCGCCCTGGACGCCCAGCATAAGGACGCCCCGCGGCGGCACCAGGCCGAAATCCCTGGCCTCCGGCGTAAAGGCGCCCCGCCGCTGATTGAGCCAGCGTTTGAGACGCCTCATGCCGCCGATCTCGCCCATATCGAGGGGCGTCTGGATGTATTCCAGCAGGCCGCCCCGCTGGATCATGCGGCGTTTGCCGGCGATGATGACGTTGATGTCGTCGTCGTCGAATCGCTGATCCTCGGAGACGGTGTCGACGATGATGCGTTCGGCCTGGCGGCGGGTCAGGCCGCGGAGATTGCGGACGATGGCGTCCATGCCGCGCTTGGTGATGCCGACCTGGATGGGCTTGTCACGATTGAGGCGGGCGAGGGTCTTGCGGATGATTTGGGTCAGTTCGTCCTCGTCGGGGTAGGAGACCTCGAACGGCGTGGCGTAGGAGCGCAGAACGTCCGGCATGTCGTCAGTGGCGTCGATCATAATGACGGTCTTGCCCGTCTGCTCGTGGTCGCCGATGGTGTCGCGGAGCAGACGCAGGGCCTTCGGGTCGCGCTTGAGGTGGGCGGCCAGATCCAGCGCGACGCAGATGGAATTGTCCTGCAGGCCGTAGAACTTCGCCAGGCCGCCGGTGGGCGTATCGGTGTTCGGTAAATACGGACTGCCGCTGATAAGACCCTCGCAGACACCGCCGGCGACCGACCACATCCACAGCTCGCGGTTTAGATCCAGTGCTACGCAGCGGACCACTTCAAGCGCATATCGCTCCTCGTGGGTCACGATGGAGATGAAGCCGTGCCCGGCCTTCATCAGGTCATTGAGGCGTTCGGTGTCGTCTTTTGTGCTTCGCATATAGCCGGTATTGCGTGCTACGTATTGCGGCCGGGGTGGCGGCCGCTGACGGCTTGCTGCTTACTGACGCCTGAATCTGACGCCTGAAGCCTATTTCTTTGGTCCCACGAACTCGATTATATTGCCGTCGGGGTCCCTTACAAGGGTCAGCCATGTGCCTCCGCCGAGGTGGTATGGGGGCTTGACCGGTTCGACGCCGGCGGCCTTGGCGCGGGAGACGGAGGCGCTGGTGTCGGCCACGTGGAGGGTCAGGTAGCGGTAGCCCAGGGTCGAGTGCAGGTATTGGGTGTCGATCTTCTTCGGCTGGCCGTCGGGAAACTCCATGAGCTTGAGCCGCGTGGCCGAGGGCTCATCGGCCAGGACGAAGACGCGAACCGTCAGCGGCTTGAAGGCGGTCAGACCGGATTCGCCCGCCACATCGGCCCCAGCGGAGAAGCCCTCAATCTCGGTGAAGCCCAGAGCCTCGGTGTAGAACTTGGCCGACCTTTCGAGATTGCCGACGATGACGCCGAGGTCAATGGTCGAGCGGGTGAAGCCGACATTGACGAGTTCCGCGGCCACAAGGGCCCCAATTCCAACAGCCAACACGGCTGCAACGGTGAACATGTGTCTTCGCATGGTGTGCCTCCTGTTCGATGTCTTAATCCAAGTTTGCCGGGTATTATAGGTGTTAAGTGCTGGCTGTGGAACGAGGAAGTCGCGAATCCGTGTACGCAAGATTTTCTACCGGCCAAGACTTCCCAAACTGCCCATATTCTCCATTTTGAAATTGGCTTTGTTTTCACGGACAGGGTGGATTTGGTGCCTTTGGGCGAGTCGGGGAATGAGTCGACACCTGCCTCCAGAGGATTTCCCGAGGGCGCCGTTCTGCGGTCGCCGGACAATTCCTACTAGCCCCAAGGGGATTCGAACCCCTGTTGCCGGGTTGAAAACCCGGTGTCCTAGACCTGCCTAGACGATGGGGCCGGCCATCATGGATTACTCCATGGCAATGGCTTCTTCAGGACACGCGTCGATGCAGACGCCGCAATCGATGCAGGCGTCCGGGTCAACCACGGCCTTGTCTTCGACCATCTTGATAGCTTCGCTGGGGCATTCCCCAACGCATGTTTCGCATCCTGTGCACTTGGCGGGATCCACTTTTGCCGGCATTGGCACTGTCCTTTCGAATGGGATTCATCATGCTGCCTGAATTGGGTTAGCGAATGTTACTGAATCCGCGAACCATTACAACGAAATTTTTGGCAAATCTTTGCGTTGCCGGGGTGAAAATGGGCCTCCGAGCCCCCGTACCCGGCTGTTGGGCAACAATACGGTCCACACGGGAGGTTTGTTTGTCTCTGCCTGCGATCCGGATGAACCGACAACGGCTCTCGCTTGCGTCCAGAGCGTCTATGCAGTGTGCAGGATGCCGTTCGGAAACCAGTGATTCGTTACTTAGCCGGTGGAACAGGCATTTGCAGGGCCCGCGCCATATCTCGCACGGCTTGGCTGGCGTCCTGTTGAGCGGCCCAGTCCAGGACGCTGTTAAACTGCGAACCGCTCTCGTGGCTCAGAAGGTACAGCGTCATCATCCTGACGGGCCAGGCCACATTGTTGATACTCTCAGCAACGGCCGCCGTAAGATCCTGGTTGAGCTTGAGGCCAATCATGTCCGCCAGGGTATGGGCCTTGACCACCCATTCCCCATTTCCCGGGTGCCGCAGGAGGCCGGACTCATGCAGCAGGGCCGATTCCAGCAGCGGCGGCATCCAGTCGGCATAACGGAACCGATAGAGAGGCGTACGATTGGCCATGATCTGCTGTTCCTTGAGCAGACCGATGAACAGTTGTGCGGTGATGATCTTCTGGCCGGCCTGGCCGGTTGAAATGGAGTTGAAGCGGTTGCGCAGGTACTGGCCTGTCAGTTCAATGCCCGGACGACTAATCGTGACTCTTGCGGGCGGCAGATTCACGAGGCGGTTGGTGACTTTGCCCTCCCCGTCAACCACGGGATCGATGTACAGCGTAAACTCGATGCTCAGCGATGCCTGCGGATGATCCAGCAGCAGAGCGCGCAATTGGCCTGTCACGAGTTGCACCGGTATCAGCATGCTCTGCCCGGGGGCAATCTCCGGGGTCGTGCGCACGCGCCGCACGATCAGCGCCGGCATCTTGCGGTTCAGATCGCCGGTCACGGCGGCGTCGATGCGGATATTGCCCTTGAACAGGCCGTTATCGCTGACGATCATGGGTTCGGCCGTGTTGTTGACAATCGCCACGGTAGCGCCAAAGCCCCCTCCGTAGGTGAACTTATTGCCGCGGACATTGAACTGAAGGCCGATGGCGTCCTCGGGCTTGGCGAATCGGGGAATGAACGTATCGCCGAACGTCTCGCCCATGATGGTCCGCAGGACATCGGGGTCCACCGGCGGCATGTACTCGATCCCCTGGGCCTTGAGCAGCGCCAACGCTTCTTCGGCGGCGAGCGATGACGGATCCTTTGCAATCGTGGTTTTGAGGGTTTGCGTCGCCTGCGTGGTATTGCCTTCCTTGAGCTGGATCTTTGCCCGAACCAGACCGGCGATCTGATTATCCCCGGCCGATTCAATCAGGGGCTTAGCCCATTCGTATTGGTCCTTCAGCAGCAGGGCATACGCCAGAATCGATGCCGTGGCGGGCGAGTTGGGCTCGGTGGTATAGGCCTTGTTCGCCCAGTCGAGCGCCTTGGTCGAGTCCGGCGAGGCAAAACAGTAGAACCACGCCAGTTGCTTGGCCCCCACGCCGGCGACAGAGTCGTCGGCAGGGATTGCGGCCGGTCCGGCTTTGAGGAGTTCCTCGGCCCTGGCCGCGGCCGCAGCGAGAATCCGCCGGGCCTCCGCTTCGTTGCCCATCTTCGCCGCCGCCTTGCCCGCAATGGCCTCCAGTAGGAGATCGAAGCGGCCTCCCTGGCGAATCGCGTTGGCGATCTGCAGGCAGAGCGTCTGACCCCTCTCTGTGTTGTAGGCACTGACGGCCCAGGGCAGGTAGATATGGACGGGCAACCGGTCAGTGGGGTACAGATACGTGAACAGTCGTGCACCGTATCGGTAACTCTCGGTGGACGTCTCGTAGAGCATGAGTTGTTCAGCGTACTGGGCAAAACCGACCGCTGCGTCGAGGTCCGTCGAGTCTTCCCGCAGGACCAGCCGCAGGTGCTCCAGATAAGCCGGAGGGCTGATTTTATCGGGCGATAAATCGCTCAGGCGGGTGAACGCCAGCCGATTGTAGCGATTGGCGTTGTAGGCTGCCGCCAGAAGGCTCCTGGCGGTGTCAAGGTCGGGCTTCTCGGCCGCAAGGTTGGCCAGCAGACACGAGAACTCGGAGTCAAGCACCCTGTTCTTCGGTCCCAGGTCCTTGGCCAGACGGGCCAACATCTTCTCGCGGTCTTCCCGCGCATTGGCCGATTCCAAGAGGTATGTGACGCCTTTGCGGACGATTTCCAGGTCCGCCGTGGGGCTGGTATATTCGGAAAGCCACCTGTAGACGTCTCGGGTGTAATCCTTCGCAGTAACGCGCGAGGCGATCTCAATCTGCAGCGGGCGAACATAGCCGACGGCGTTATCCAACTGCGTGGCTGCATCCAGCAGGATAAGCGCCCGAATCAGTTGGGCTTGAGCAATTCCGCGGGGACCCGCCAGTTCCCTCGCCAGCTCATAAAAGCGGGTCGCAACCGAAGGAGAGAACAACGGCTGAGCATCCGTGGCCTGTTCAACCGCTGCGACCCCTCCGGCTGATACCGCAGGTGGGGGAACAGGCGTATTGGGCTCATTCGCCCATACGACCGACGGACAGTACAAGGCTATCCCAATAACTACGCCGATTGGCAGGTATGCTTTGGCACACATTTTTCTCTCCGAGTCATTCCGCCATTGCACTGGCTTGTCCATATCCATAGCGAGCACCGATTCATCCATTATGATGTTAGCATCGGCACTTGTCAACCGCCTACTGCACAAAAACCCTACTCCAGCGGCCTGGCGGCTCGGTCTTTATCGGAAGCCGGACGCCGCCGGGGCGTCAGCAGGGAGAGCATCTCGATGCCCAGAAGATGCGACACAGTCAAAAAGGCCCCTGCACATGCCGGTACCAGCAATGCCAGGCGGATCGCATTTGAAGTAAAAGTGCCGGGCATTCCCCGGCAGAAATAGTGGATCGCCAGCCCCATCGCCGCCATCGCCGCCGTGGCCACGGTCGTCTTGGATAATGCGGCCGGCAACCCCTCGAGAACGCCTGGCCCCAGGCGGCGTCTGAGGCTCACGACGAGGATGATAACCTGCAGGTAGGAGCATATCGCCGTCGAACAGGCAAGGCCACCCGTGCCCAGGACCCAGATGAGGGTCAGATTCAGAACAACATTGGTTGTTACGGCGATCAGTGCGCTTCGCATCGGCACCTTGGGCTCGTGGAGGGCATAAAAAGCCCGCGTGGCGATCTGCTGGATGAAATACCCCGTCAGCCCCAGGGAATAGAAGAACAGCGTCATGGCCGCCATTTCGGCGTCCTCAGCGGTGAATCGGCCATGCCGGTAGGCCACCGACACCAGCAGTTTGCCGACGATGATCATGCCCACCGTCGACGGAATGCCGACGAATAGTGCCCCCCGAATCCCTCTGGACAGGGTCTTACCGAAGGCCTTGAAGTCCTTGCGAGCGGCATCCAGACTCATGACTGGGAAAATGGCCGTCGCCAGGCTGATGCCCAAGACGCCCAGCGGAACCTGATAGATTCTTTCGGCCCCGTTGAGGTGGGATACGCTACCCCGTCTGAGAGGGTAGGCAATCTGCCGGCCAAGCAGTGTAAAGACGTCGCCCTTCTCGGCCGAGGCGGAGAACCACCACGCGATGAGGTCGTCGCAGAGCGTGTTAATCTGGGTAGCCGTCAGTCCCAGGATCATCGGGGCCATCATGGCGATGACCTTGTGGAAGGGGGGTGTATCAACCGCCCAGGCCGGGCGCAGAGTTACCCCATGCTTGCGCAACGGGGGCACCATGATGGCCAGTTGCGCCACACCCGCGGCCAGGACAAAAACCGCCACCATGTAGAGGTGCTTTTCCTGACTGATGTGCAGGATGGATCCGCCTGTAATGGCCGCGACGATGACGAAGATATTGAGCACGATGGGGGCCGCGGCCGGGGCGGCAAAATGCCCGTGTACGTGGAGCACGCCACCGAGAATCGCCTCCATACAGATCATGATCATAAACGGCAGCATGACCGCGGTCAGCGACAGGACCAGGCGAGTCTCTGACGTGGGTACGGAGACCCTGCCATAAACGAATATGACGATCCAGCCTGTTACGACGATGCCGACCAGCAAGGAGAAGATGACGCTCAGGACCGTCGAGGCCAGCCTCATGGCGTTCCTGCGGTCTGTCTGAAGCTCCTGGCTGTAGACTGGAATCAACGACGCCGAGGCCGCCCCCTCGCCGAACAGCCTTCGACTGAGGTTGGGGATTTTGAACGCGATGAACCACGCATCCAGCAGACCGCTGGCGCCGAAGTAGTAGAAATAGCAGACATCACGAGCCAGCCCGAATATCCGGGACAGGAATGTCAGCAAGGCGATCTGTCGGAAGCCTTTAATCATAAGTTATTATATGGCAAGACTTTACAGAAGATTGAGCCAGGGGCGACATCCGTCGGGACGTGAGACTATATCGGTGGTTGTGGTGTTTTAAGTTTTGGGCGCCAGAGAAAAAGGCCTGCATCGGCCGACATTATTGAGCAGACCGACCGCCGCGAAGCTCGTCAGCAGGCTGGAGCCGCCGTAACTGACAAATGGCAGGGTCAGGCCCGTAACCGGCATGATACCCATGGTCATGCTGATATTCACAAGTACCTCCACGACAAACATGGCCACGATGCCGACCGCCAGCAAACGACCGAAGGGATCGGTGTTGCCGACGGCGATTTCAAGGCCGCACGCCGCCAGGAGGGTGTACAGGCCCAGGAGGATAAGGCTACCCCAGAAACCCCACTGCTGGGCTATGACGGCGAAGATGAAGTCGTTGTGCCGCTCCGGGAGGAAACGATATTTGATGAAGGGCCCCTTGCGGAAGCCGTGGCCCCAGCCGCCGTTTTCCCCTCCGGAGGCCACCGCCCGCGTCGACCGCCACAGGTGGTATCCCCAGTGGTTCGTCCATTGGCTGGACTTGAACTTCTCGCCAAGCAGGATGTTGGCCACCCAGGGCCGATTCTCCGCCTGGTGGCGGACCCAGGAGCTTTGGAGCAGGACGCTGCTAATCCTAGTCCTCTGATAGGGTTTCATCTTCATCCACAGCAGTGGGCTGACCAGGGCCGCCATCAGGGCGATCAAGGCCAGATGCCTGGCCTTGGCGCCGGCGACGAAGAGCATGGTGAACAGCACCGGCATCATGAGGATGACCGTGCCCAGGTCGGGCTCCAGCAGAATCAGGGCCATCGGCAGCAGGGTCAGGAGAAACGGCCCGACAAGGGCTTTGAAACTGCGATAGTTGCTTCTGTATCGCAGGTACCAGGCCAGGGCCAGGATATGGGCGAGTTTGCACAGTTCCGAAGGCTGTATGGAGAACGAGTGGGGGCCGAGAGAGAGGTTGATCCAACGAAATGTGCCGTTTATCGGGTAGATGCTGAGGATCGCCCCAGGGTCGTCGGCGGCCGAGAGGGCGATCAGACCGGCCAGATTGAACTGGACGAAACGGGGCGCCAGGAGCAATACGAGAAGCCCCAGGACGCCACAATACAGCCATACCGAGACGGCCCCCAGGCGGCGATAGTTCACTACGTTGGCTGCGAGAAAACCGGCAAACCCGACGATTGCAAAGACCACCTGCTTCTTCCAGTAGATACTGAGGTCCTCCCCGGGGCCGGCCGGGCTGGGCTCGGCGGGATGTCCGACGGCGTAAATCGTCGCAATGCCGCCGGCCAGCAACAGCAACGTCGTCAGGAGCAGAGCCAGCCTGACACTGATGAGGCGCCCTTTGAGAAAACCCAGCATGTGCGAAGAATACCACAGGACTTCTGTGAACGTACTCAAGAAAAACCGCTGAATCCATGAGATTTCCTGGACCGGCGGCCGGGATGTGGCGAGGATGGGCCGCGCAGGGGGGGCC
>Ga0209614_1000395_pt1 | contig 39585 bp, 43 predicted proteins | sample BlaSprsedimmetaG_FD_185484 | JGI IMG/M metagenome (GOLD analysis project Ga0209614, IMG submission 185484) | Hot spring sediment bacterial and archeal communities from California, USA to study Microbial Dark Matter (Phase II) - Blank Spring... ...
ACGATAAATATGCGCAAAAAGGATGAACAGGCATCGCTCGGCGATGAAAGGGCGATTCGCGACCACCCATGCTGTGCTGATGACCTCTCGGGCGAGACCTTATGGGTTAAAAAGAAGAGTTTAGGTACCTTAATACCTGTCTGTTCTGTTTATCTCATGAGCTGGAACTCGATCTCGTTTGACCTAGCACCATGAACTACCACGCACTCATCGATACGCTCATGGTAGAACTTTCCGCACTGGCGTTGGACCGGTACAAATTCTTCAGTGCAAGTATCGAGAGCCCTCCGCTTGCTGAGCATCTGGCCAGGACAAAGCTGCGGCTGCCCCTGATAAACGGTCCGGGTATGTATGAGGTCACAGCGGAGTCGCTCGTTGGACCTCTCAAGCCCGCTTTCCGTATCGCCCAATGGCTGGGCGAGGAGTACCCTACTGTCCTCTGGCATCACGGGAACGCCGAGCGCCCCTTTGATTTCCGCTGGTTCAGCACTACCAGCTTCAAGCGGATTTTTATCGGCTCGCGAGAGCCCGTGCAGGCAAACCTCATTGTGCTCGCCGCGCCCTTTCACCGGCGCTCGCTGAAGACCTACTCGGAGCAACTGCGCGATTTGGCGAAGTTCGCAGCCATGCTCGCTGTCTCAGTCAGGCTCGTTGATGATCTTACCGGCTACTGCAAACGGAGTACGAATAATCGCGTGATGGTATCCGGTATAAGCCTCGGCGGCTGGGTCACGAATATCCACCGCGCGTTTTTCAATACCGCCGATAGCTATGTGCCCTTGCTCGCCGGTGCGGCGCTTGGTGATATCTTCACGAGGTCCGTTTACCGAAAGCTGACCGGGCGTCTCGCTCGCGCAAGCCCAGACGAACTGAGAGCGGTGCTCAACTTCGAGCGGGAGTTCGCACGAATCCAGGCGAATAACGTGTTCCCGTTATTGGCACGGCACGATCAGATCATCCGGTTTGATCGTCAACGGATCTGCTATGGCAACCGGCGGATCATAACGCTGGAGAAAGGACATCTCACCGCCTCACTGGTACCCGGGGCGCTCAGGCGGCATATCCTCCGACAGCTAGAACGGCTCACGCGTGCACAGTAATAATCCAACTGCTGCTTCACGTTCAGGCATGAAAGAGGGCGTTGATCGTAAATCGCGCCCCTTGCCTGTCTGTAGTCATTCCAGTCGCCAGCAGCCTGACCGTACTGGTGGTATTGTATTGATTGCGCTGCTGCCTTCATCCCGGGCATACGGTGGTATAAGCGACGGCGATAGTGAACAGAGCAACCAATGCTTCCGTGAACTGGTAATTCAATTCGTGCGGTCGCGTAAGCGGCCTATGATCGCTTTTTCACCAACCCCCGGATGTACAGCCGCACCCAGGTGAACGCAATGAGCGCGCCGACGATATTCGCGGTCACCAGACCCCACCAGACCCCCACGAGCCCCCAGGCGAAGACCACGGCAAAGAGGACCGCGAGCAGTACGGTGAGAATGATCGTACGCAGGAGGGTAACGAGCAGTGCGTTCACCCCTTTGCCCGTGCCCTGAAAGACCGCGGACGAGAGCATACCGAACGAGATGGATGGATAGAAGAGGCAAATGATCCTGAGGAAGAGCGTGAGATCGGGCGCGATCCGCGCAGCCGCTTCCGCTTGCGTGAAAACAGCTGCGATCTGCGGCGCGAAGATGAAGGTAATAACGGCGATCACGGTCTCCAGGAGCAGCCCGATCTTAATTGCATAGAGATGCGCGATGCTCAACCGGCTAAAGACGCGTGCGCCATAGGCCGCGCCAGTGACCGGCACCACCGCGGTTGCGATCCCCATCGTGGGCAGAGTGGCCATGCTCACCACCCGCCAGCCGGTCGAGTAGACCGCGACACCATCCGTCGTATCGACCATCACGATGATCAGGTTCAGGACGAGCATGGTGATCGACATGGAAAGCTGCATCGCCGCGGACGGCAGTCCAACGCTGAACAGATCCCGGACAATGGCGCGATCGCAGGCAAAATCGCGGAAATTGAACGAGACGTACGTGTCCCGTTTGAAGAGGAGCCAGTAGAGCATGACGAGTGACGTGATAGCGAGCGAGAGTACGGTCGCCCAGGCAGCCCCCGCGATACCGAGCCCGAGCGTATAAATGAAGATCGGATCAAGGAAGATGTTCAGGCCCGCGCCCAGCGCCATTGCGTACATCGCGCGCTTCGCATCGCCCTCGCCGCGCAGGATCGCATTCGCGACGTTCGAGAAGAAGAGGAAGATGCTGCCCGCAAAGACGACCTGGCCGTACGCGACGGCCAAGGACACCGTCGTGCCGGCTCCAATGCGGATAAAGAGTTCCTCGGCACATACCACCAGCGGAACGGTATAGCCAACCGCGAGGATCATCATAATAATGACCGTATGGACCGCGACATTGTCCGCACCAGCCTTGTCCTGCGCGCCGATTCGCCGCGCGAGTGCCGAGCCGGTGCCCACGCCCAGCCCGTTGGAGAGCGCCATCGCGAAGAAGAAGAACGGGAAGACGAATCCAATGCCCGCGAGCGCATCAGCGCCGAGACCCGCGACCCAGAAGGCGTCCACGAGATTGTACAGTGTCTGGATCGACATCGCGGCGATCATGGGCAGGGCGAGCTTCCAAATCGCTCGCTTCGGATCGCCGAGCAGCGTCTTCACACCTTCCGTTGCGTTTGGCCGTGCGCGCTCACTCGATACACCGCGATTCGTCATCGCTGTTCCAACCGTAACACCATCAGCCATGAGTTAGTCATTAGCGAGAAACTCATCCAGCTTGCGCTCGAATTCCGGTAGCTTTTCCTTAAATACCGCGATCATTTCCGCATCTTCATCAGCGGTCATTCCACGATTGAAGAGCGCGTGAATATAGCTGCCAACGACGGTATCAACAACGCCCGCGGTATAGCTTATCATCGTTTCTCGCGTCGGCTCGATTCCTACTCGCGCGAGAAAATCACGCTCCGCTTCCGCAATTGGCTCGAAATTCTCGAGCCATGCGCTCAAGACCGCTTTCAGATTCTCGCTCACTTCATCTGGTAGTACCATGTTCTCTCTCGCCCCATAATCCTCTTACATGCTCTCACAATGAACAGCTCGGTGCACCAGTGAACGAAAGCGGAAGTACCGTTCCACGAGACCGCCATTGCGAGGATGCTCATGAGTAAGATGCAGAACCGAAAGAGAAAAGTACGTGGGTTTTCGTGCGTTCGCGCACATTGCCGCTCGACGTAATGACGGAGCTCGACGTGGTCTCATCGCACATAATCGCAGCTGCGCTTACCCCGGCTGCGGGATCGCGCTTCTCGGCGATCTCCACGGTCAGGTTATCCGCTCAACGCATGCGTTCGCTGCTTCGCTCTTCAATCTGTACTGTACAAGCCGAACACATGCTGCAGTTCGGCTGCCTCGGCGCGATCACCGCCAACGGCACCTCATACCTCGCGCCCGGGAATGGCAGCACGCAAACGAACGAGCTCACGGTGCATGTGCCGCGTGCGGGGATCCTCCGCAACCTGCACGTTCAGCAGCGCGTCGCTTCCGGCGCGGGCGGCCGCACCGACAGCTACACGGTCCGCGTGAACGGCGCGGACAAGGCGATTACCTGCACGCGTGATAACGCGACCGCTGGTGAAGATACCACGCACGCGGTCGCGGTTGCGCAGGGCGATGCCGTGAGCATCAAGCTCGTCTCGAATGATGTCGCGGATGCGAGCGCAGACGTGAGTGCTGCGCTCGTGCTCGTGTAAGCGCAGAAGTGAAGAAGCCTGGCATGCCTTCTTCTAAGTGTTACCGCTTTCTTCCCTCTGCATACCAGCGACTTGTGGTGGGTCGTGTGTTTTTTAGCGACCATGAACTGAGCGCGAGCCAAAGCAAAAGGCTTATTTGTAGCATCCTTCCTACCTCATCACGTTAGTCTACCGCACCCGTGGACTTGCCGAAGTTGTAATGTGAGGTGGAAGATTGAGAAGCGAAAGAAGAAGGATCTGGAACTGTTTGCTCGTTGCGGTTCTTGTCACAGTGCTTGCGTTCGTGAGTGATGGTTGTGCTGCGGATGCCTATACCGTATGCTCTAGTGGCTGTGATTATACCAGCATACAGGCTGCGATCGATGCTGCGAACTCGAGAGACACCATCATCGTCAGAGACGGCATCTTTACCGAAAATATTGATGTTACCGTCGATAATGTGACCATTCGTTCTGAAAACGGCTCTGCGAACTGCGTCGTGAACGCATTGGATCAGAACGACCATGTGTTTGAGGTGATAGCGGATTATGTGAACATCCGCGGATTCACAGTTCAAAATGCGACTGGCTCTGTAAAGGCAGGAATATATCTTACTAATGATCACTGCACTATTTCAGAAAATACCGCCTCGAACAACTACGAAGGCTTTCGTCTCGCTTATTCGAGCAGCAACAATTCTCTGACGGACAACACCGCCTCGAACAATACCTACGGCATTTCCCTGTATTCTAACTGCAACAACAATTATTTGACGGGCAACGCCGTCTCGAATAACGACGACGGCATTATGCTATATTATAAGTGCAACAACAATAATTTGACAGCTAACACCGCCTCGAACAACACTTACTACGGCATTACCCTGAGTTATTCGAGCAACAACAACCTGACGGGCAATACCGCCAACTCGAACTACAGGTACGGCATTACCCTGAGTTATTCGAGCAACAACAATACTCTGACGGGCAACACTGCTAACTCGAACAACCACACAGGCATTTCCCTGTCTTCTTCGAGCAACAACAACCTGACGGGCAATACCGCCAACTCGAACTACTGTTACGGCATTTCCCTGTCTTCTTCGAGCAACAACCTGATCGGCAACACCGCCTTAAACAACGACGCGGGGATTCAACTGTATAATTCGAGCAACAACAACCTGACCGGTAATACCGCTACCGCGAATAACTGGTACGGCATTTACCTGCGGTTTTCGAGCAACAACAATACTCTGATAAACAATACTGCCAACTCGAACAACTACTCCGGCATGTACCTGGATGATTCGAGCAACAACACGCTGACAGGCAACACCGCTAACTTGAACATCGAATACGGTATTCGCCTGTATAATTCGAGTACCAACCTCATCTACAACAACTACTTCGATAACCCGATAAACGCGGACGATGACGGCAACAATATCTGGAACCTATCCAAAATCCCGGGCACAAACATCATCGGCGGCTCCTGGCTCGGCGGCAACTACTGGAGCGATTATATGGGCGAAGACACAAACGGCGATGGTCTCGGGGACACACAACTTCCCTACAATTCTAAGGGTTACATCCAAAACGGTGGCGAGTGGCTGCCGCTCGTAAAAGCAGGAGCACCGCCAGGCAGATGGGACATCAACGAAGACTGCACCGTGAACTTCATCGATCTGGCGATACTGTCCGCGCACTGGCTTGAGCTACCGACTGCACCATTTCCGCGCTACGATATCAACGAAGATGGTGTCGTTAACTTTATAGATTTAGCGATCTTATCCGCACACTGGCTAGAAACCACCTGCTAAACAACGAAAACGATTGAGTTCGTGGACCGCAACCAGCAGCAAGCGGCACGAGGGCTGGATACCGGCGATACGCCTGAGTTGCTGAGTTGAGCCGAGAATAAAGTTCAGAAATTCGCACCGATGCAAGCAAGCGCAGACGTCTCCGTCGCGCTTGCTCGTCGGAATGGCAAGTAAGGATCTCAAAAACCTAACGTTTTAACCACGCATTACCAAGATATTTATCATATGGTTCAGTCAAGACGGCGGACACCCATAAGCTCTCTCACGTTATTGCTAATAAGCTAGCGGCCTGGATGAAAATCCGCCTAAAGGGCATGACATAACGGCAAAACGGCTCGAAGCGGCATGAATTGCGGTACACGCGATTGTAGTGAATAGTGTGTTTTCCTCACGGCTTCCGCGGCATTCCGCGCCTTCTTCGCCTTTCTTCTGCGTGTTACCGCTTGCTTCTATCTTCATACCGGCTGCCCTCGCGCTACCCTGCTGGCTACCACAGGTTCGTTCTATAGGTTCTTACCGGATACTCGTATGATAATTACATAACCTTTATATGGGTAGTTGGTGAATGCATACTTAGTTGCTCCATCGGCACGGAGATACAGATGGCCGGGACTCAATTAGAAGTGCTGCTCAAACAAGGGCTGAAAGCTAGCCTCAAGAAGCGGTTCAAGAAACGCAGAACGAAATTCGATATCCTGGTAGATATTCTCGAGGTCTCCCGAAACGGTGCTCTGAAAACGCAGATCGTCTACCGTGCGAATCTGAATTACAACAGGATAGATCGGTATTTGAAAACCCTGGAACAAAACGGCCTACTCGTAAACGCGGAAGCCTGCTACACCACCACGGAGAAAGGCGAAGAATTCTTGCGTGAATACTCGAATATGCGACTGGTAGTTACCTGAATGATAAGAAGTCCGTGCTGGTGACCACCCGGGTAAAAAACGCTGGGCTTGCGGTTGAAGCTTGCGGTTGAATGCCGTTCTTATCGCCTCTCACGGTTGTGGTAAAACCCGTTTCCCGTTTTAAAAGGATTACTTAGACTTACCTCTATTTTACCGACACGCAATGTCTCCGTCACAGACCAATTTTAACCGAGCACTGTATCGCGATCCGAATCTTCAAATCATCTTTATAGTCACGCTGGTCGCCGTTATGGGTATATCCAGTATATCGCCCGCGTTCCCTGAGATACAAGCTGCGTTTGGAATTTCCCAACCTGCGGTCGGGCTGCTCATCGTTGCATTCACGCTCCCGGGCGTGCTGGTCACACCGATCTTCGGCGTACTCGCGGATCGGTACGGCAGAAAGAGCATTTTAGTACCCTCGCTATTGCTCTTTGGTGCGGCAGGGAGTGCGTGCACACTTGCCCGCGATTTCAATCTTCTTCTCGCTTTACGGCTCGTGCAAGGTCTCGGCGCTGCCTCTTTAGGCTCGCTTAACGTCACGATAATTGGAGATCTCTATTCCAAACGGCAACTTGCCACTGCGATGGGATATAACGCGAGTGTGCTCAATCTAGCAGTTCCGAGCTATCTCGTTATTGGCGGCGCACTAGCGTCCTTTGCATGGTATTATCCATTCGCACTGTCCGTAGCCGCGATTCCCGCGGGCATTCTCGTTTTGACTTCACTGCAGAGTAGCGAGCCAAGAAACCAACAGGAGTTTAAGCACTATTTGCGAAGCGCACTTCGGAGCATAACGGATCGACAGGTGCTCGGGCTCTATGCCATTACACTGTTTACGTTCGTTATCCTCTTCGGCGCGTACCTGACATATTTCCCCCTTCTTCTTGGCAGCGAGCGATTCCATGCTTCGCCGTTTCTCATCGGGATCATCACCTCCAGCATGGGCCTGACCACGGCGACCATATCTTCGCAATTGGGTAAGTTAACCCTGAGATATTCCGAAAAGATGCTTATAAAAGGTGCATTTATCCTGTATGCACTTACCTTTTTTAGCATTCCCTTTGTACAGACGATCTGGCTGTTTTTCGTCCCAACAGTGATCTTCGGCGTCGCTCATGGTATGAACTTGCCGAGCGTTCAAACGCTATTGGCTCGATTGGCACCGATCGAAAATCGTGCTGCCTTTATGTCGCTCAACGGAATGGTGCTGCGATTAGGGCAAACGTTAGGGCCGCTCGTCCTGGGCGTCATGTTCATCATTGACGGATTTGAGGGCGCGTTCTTTGTCACCGCGGGCATTGCGGTTGCGATCTTCTTTCTGGCGTCTGTTGTATTGAAATAGCTGCCCTTTTTAGCGCACGCGGACAAGGCGATAACCTGCACGCTCGATAACGCGACCACCATCAAGGATACCACGCACACCGTACCGGTGCAAAAGGCGACGCGGTGAGCACCAGAATCCGCACCTACGTAGCATGGCGCGCCAAGCCGATGCTCTGAGCGGCCGTCGTGAAGTGCGCAAAATCACGTATTAGCGCGGCTCCTGGAATGCAAACAGTTTAGTTACCGTCCAAACAGTCCTGGAGAACTTTGTGCCGCACTTCCGCGACCACGCGCTGTAAGATTCCTCCCGCCTCCCTTTCTAAAAAATAAGTAGAGCTAAGCTCCGTGAAGGGTGCTGGCTCGGGATTCACCTCATTGACCCTCGCGCTTACCCTCCGGGCGATGAGCGGTAAGCTTGCTACTCTACTGGCTGGACAATGGCTGAGGTGCCGATCACGAGCATCGCAGTGCAGGTGCGTGCCGCGGATTCCGCACGAAATAGCGTTTCGGTGAGTATTGGCTCGCCGAAGGAGATGACATCGGGCTTTAAGAGGCCGCTGCAGATGCAGCGTAACGGTACAAGATCGAACACGGCCGGAAACAGCCGTGGAATTCGATGACGTTCGAACTCACGGCTCGCTGGTGCATGCCATCTATATTCTGTGTCGTGATACAGCGCAATTTCCCTGGATGCTCGAGCTCCGCGAGTGCGTGATGTGCTGCTTGTGGTTCCGCAGCGGAAACCGTGGTGAGCATCCCATTCAGCAAGATCCAGGCCTTTTCCGGAGTGCTGCGAAACGTGTTTATGTCTGCGTGCTCTGCGTGATCATACTACTCCCAGAGCCCGTCTCTGCCTCGAAATGGTGCAAATGTCGCTTTCCACCGAGATACCAGCTCCGGTGAAAGCAACCACGCGGCTCGCGTTCGCGATCGTACGTGCAGCGAGCGTGAGCAATTCATCACGCGTTCTTACTGAATTATTATGCCGCTACCATAAAGAGTAAGTAACATAAGCACGGAAACGCGCATCTACGCGTTTCAAAGCGGATACGGAGCTATCGTTCGTAACCATGGCTGACGCGAAAGGGCGGAAACTGCTGCAGGTTGCACTTGATGTGATCGAACTTGACCGTGCGGTGCAGCTCGCGCAGGAATGTATAGCCGGTGGTGCCGACTGGCTCGAAGCGGGTACGCCGCTGATCAAGAGCGAGGGCATGCATGCGATCCGAACGTTACGGGATGCATTCCCCATGGCGAAGATCGTCGCCGATATGAAGATCATGGATACCGGTGCGATCGAGGTAGAGATGGCGGCGAAATCCGGTGCGGCGGTCGTTTCGATCCTCGCCGCTGCGGATGACGCCACGATCCAGGATGCGGTGCGTTCAGCCCGGAAATATGGTGTAGCGCTGATGGTAGACCTCATGAACGCCGCTGACCCGGTAAACCGTGCGCGTGAACTGGAGGCGCTCGGCGTTGATTACCTCTGCGTGCATGTGGGGATTGATCAGCAGATGAGGGGCATGGACACGTTACAGCTCCTCGAGCAGGTCGCTGCTGCGGTTGCAACACCCTTAGCCGTTGCCGGTGGCATCGATGCGGAAGCGGCAGCGGAGGCCGTACGGTTGGGTGCCGCGGTCATTATCGTCGGTGGTAATATCACCCGGACGGCGAAGGTCGAATCAGCGACGCGGCAAATTCGGGCGAGTATGGATTTAGAGAGAGCCAAACGAGCACACGATATCCTAAGCCGCGATGAGGAGATTCATGCGCTCTTTACGCAGGTGAGCACCCCGAATATATCAGACGCATTGCACCGCAAGGGCGTCATGCACGGCATACGGCCCGTCTTCGAGGGTATCAAGCTCGTCGGCAGGGCGGTCACCGTGCAGACCTTTGAAGGCGACTGGGCGAAGGTGGTTGAGGCTATAGATACCGCAAAGGAGGGCGAGGTAATCGTCGCTTACGCGGGCGCGAAGGACGTTGCACCCTGGGGCGAGCTCGCCTCATGGAGCTCCAAGCAGAGGGGCATTGCCGGTATCGTGATCGACGGGGCGGCACGAGACGTGGATGAGATACGACGCATGCGGTTCCCGGTCTTCGCGCGCTATATCGTGCCGAATGCGGGTGAGCCGAAAGGTTTTGGTGAGCTGAACACGGAGATCACCTGCGGTGGCCAGGAGGTCAGACCGGGTGACTGGATCATCGGCGATGACAACGGTGTGGTAGTCGTGCCCGGGGAGCGTGCTTATGAGATCGCGCGGCGTGCAAAGGAAGTCTGGAAGAACGAGGAACGCGTACGAGAGGAGATAAAACGTGGTAAGACGCTTTCACAGGTGCTTGATCTCTACCGGTGGGAGAAGAAATGACGCTGGATCGTCAGTTTCTTCACCACCTCAGCCCGTAATGAGGCGAAGCAGAACAGAAAAGCTAAGAAAAGAAAGAAATCGGGTGTTCCGGTAAATAATATGAATGAGGGATAAATCCCTCAAACATCTTACCGAACTGCCGCTTTATTTACCTTCCTCATCCTTCACGTCATACTCGACGTCCACGTAGTCGCTCTCCGCCTTCGCCCCGGCTTCTGGTTCGGTCTTGCCCTTTGCAGCTTCCGCTTCCGCAGCTTGCCGCGCTGCCTCCTGGTAGATGACCGCAGAGACTGCATGCAGCGCTTTGGTCAGCTCGTCCACATCCGTCTTGATCTTCGCGATATCCGTGCCCTTTAAGGACTCTTGTAAGGTAGCCTTCGCGCGCTCTATCTTCTCCCGCTGGTCCGCGGCTATCTTCTCACCGAGCTCCTCGAGCGTCTTCTCTGTTGTGTAGACGAGCGAATCAGCCTGATTCCGAAGCTCTATCTCATCCTTACGCTTCCGGTCTTCTTCACTGTATTGCTCCGCCTCTTTCACCATCTCGTCTATCTGCTCCTTCGGCAGTTTCGTTGACGCGGTTATGCTGATCGAAGCCTTCTTGCCCGTACCCAAATCCTTCGCGGTAACGTTTAAAATGCCGTTCGCGTCAATATCAAAGGTTACCTCGATCTGGGGAATGCCACGCGGTGCGGGCGGGATACCATCCAGGTGGAACCGTCCCAGCGAGGTATTGTCTGCAGCCATTGGCCGCTCGCCCTGCGTGACATGGATCTCCACGCTCGTCTGGCTATCCGCCGCGGTGGTGAATATCTGCGATCGCTTCGTCGGAACCGTTGTGTTCCGCTCGATCAATGCTGTGGCAACACCACCAAGCGTCTCCACACTGAGCGTCAAGGGTGTCACGTCGAGCAGAACGATCTCCTCCTTCACCTGTCCTGCGAGGATGCCCGCCTGGATCGCTGCGCCGAGCGCAACAGACTGCATGGGATCTACGCCGCCCTCCGCCTTCTTGCCGAGAATACGCTCGAACCGCTCCCGCACGATTGGCATACGCGTTGGCCCGCCGATGAGGATGATCCTGTCGATCTCCGCGGCAGAGAGCTTCGCGTCTTTCAGCGACTGTCGTATCGGCGCGTCCACCCGTCTCAGGGTCGGCTCGGCCAATTCCTCTAATTTCGCGCGGGTCAGGGTCTCTTCCAGATGCCGCGGCTCTCCATCATTTACAGCAACAAAGGGGAGATTGATACTCGTCGAGATCGATGAGGAGAGCTCGATCTTCGCTCGTTCCGCTTCGTCACGTATGCGCTGCAGTGCCGTTAAATCGGCTCGTAAATCGATACCCTCCTTCAGTTTAAAGCCCTCAATCAGCCAGTTGACAACGGCGGCATCGATATCAGTGCCACCGAGCTGCGTATCACCGTTCGTGGCAAGCACCTCGAATACGCCTTCGCCTATCTCCATGATCGTGACGTCAAAGGTCCCACCGCCGAAATCGAGGACGACAACCTTGTATTCGCCCGCTTTGCCGAGCCCGTAAGCCATGGCGGCCGCGGTGGGCTCGTTTATTATCCGTTTCACCTCAAACCCGGCAATTTCGCCGGCGTCCTTCGTCGCCTGCCGCTGATTATCATCGAAATAGGCCGGCACGGTGATCACCGCCGCATTAATCTTCTCACCCAGATACGCCTCCGCGTCTGTCTTGATCTTCTGCAGCACCATTGCGGAGATCTCTTGCGGTGTAAACTCTTTGTCCACGGTCTTCACGTAAATCTTCTCGGCCGTGCCCATCTTCCGCTTCACTTCGCGCACCGTGCCTTCCGGATTCACGACTGCCTGTCGCTTCGCCGCTACACCGACCAGCCGCTGTTTGTCCTTGGTAAAGGCAACGACCGAGGGGAACATCTTCCCACCGTAGGCGCTGCCCTCAGAACTCGGTATGATCTTCACGTCGCCGCCTGCACCTACGAATGCCGCTTCTGAGTTCGTTGTTCCAAGATCTATGCCAATAATCCTCTCCATTTCACAAAACCCCTTCTTGTCCTTGCATCCAACCCCGTAAAAAAAAGCTGATCTAACGTCGCAAAAGAGAAAAAAAGAAAAAAAAAGGAAGAGGGAAAAAATGGGTTAGTACTCCTCTTCCATGCCACCCATGCCGCCTGGTGGCATACCGCCACCACCTGGCATCTTCTCTCTGCTCGATGCGATTACATCGTCGATGCGCAGAATCATCACTGCCGATTCTGTGCCCGAGCTGATCGCCTGAGTCTTCACACGGAGCGGCTCGATCACACTGGCCTTCTTCATATCGGTTGGCTCGCCCTTGAAGACGTCCAGGCCCGCGGTCTTCTCGCCTCGCTCGTGTGCCGAGCGTAACGCAACGAGCATGTCAATCGGATCAAGACCAGCGTTCTCCGCCAGTGACCGTGGGATCACCTCGATGGCATCGGCAAACGCCTGGATAGCCAGTTGCTCGCGACCGCCAACGCTGGCCGCATAGTCGCGCAGCCTGAGCGCCAGCTCGATCTCCGCAGCTCCGCCGCCCGCGACGTACTTGCCGTCTTCCATCGCGACCGCAACGACACGCAGCGCATCGTTCATACCGCGCTCCAGCTCGTCAACCACGTGCTCGGTTCCGCCACGCAGTAAGATCGAGACCGCTTTCGGGTTCTGGCAGTCCTCAACGAAGATCATCTCCTCACCGCCGATCTTCCGCTCCTCTACCAGACCGGCGTTGCCGAGGTCCTCAGGTCGCACCTCTTCCAGGCTCGTCAGGATCTTGCCGCCGGTTGCGCTCGCCAGCTTCTTCATATCGCTCTCCTTCACACGCCGTACCGCAAAGATTCCCTTCTTCGCCAGATAGTGTTGCGCGAGGTCGTCAATGCCCTTCTGACAGAAGAGTACGTTGGCACCGCTCGCCGTCACCGTCTCGACCATCTCCTTCAGCATCTTCTCCTCTTCCTCGAGGAACGACTTCAGCTGCTCAGGCGCGGTGATCTCGATCTTCGCATCCACCTCGGTCTTCTCGATTTCCAGCGCGGAATTGACCAGCGCGATCTTCGCGTTCTTTATGGTCTTCGGCATGCCGGGGTGTACGCGCTCCTTGTCCAAGATCATGCCTGAGATCAGAACGGTGTCTTCGGTACTGCCACCGGTCTTCTTCTCCAGCTTGATATGGTCAGTGTCAATCTTCTTTTCGCCCTTTTCCGCGATCATCTTCACCGCGTCAACGGCGAGATCGGTCAGCATCTCCCGTGCCGTGCCCGCGCCTTTGCCGGTCATTGAAGTGATCGCGATCTTCTTCAGTGTATCAGTATCTCGCGCCGTGATCTTCTCAGCCAGCCCCTCAAGAATCTCGTAGGCCTTCTCTGCGGCTAGACGATATCCGGTTGCGATCAGCGTCGGGTGCACTTCCTGCTCCAGAAGATCCTCGGCGCGCTTGAGCAGCTCGCCGGCGAGGATAACCGCACTCGTCGTGCCATCGCCGACCTCTTCGTCCTGCGTCTTTGCGATCTCGACCATCATCTTCGCTGCTGGGTGCTCGATGTCCATCTCTCTCAGGATCGTCGCCCCATCGTTCGTGATCACCACGTCGCCCATCGAGTCAACGAGCATCTTATCCATCCCCTTTGGCCCGAGGGTGGACTTGACGGCGTTCGCAATGGTCTTCGCTGCCAGGATGTTCCTACTCTGCGCATCTCTGCCTCGTGTTCGCTCACTACCTTCTCGTAACACCAATATCGGTGTACCACCTAATTGTGCCATGTTGTATTGTCACCTACAGTTTAGAGTGTATGTCAGTAGTTCTATTTAAAGGTTATTCGGCTTTATATGTTCACGCACCTACCAGTAATCGTACTAATGATCGAGCGGCCGGATGAGCGTATCCTTTTTAAAGCGGTCAAAGCGCTGAACAAGCACTTACCCGCGGAACGCAAGACCCTGCTTGCCTTGCTGCGCGAAGAGAAGCCTGCCGTGCAAGCGCGAGACGGGTCGGTACACCGGATTATGAGGCGCGAGCTGGAGGAACTCGCCACACTGGTATCAGAAGCTGAGCAGCGGAATTTACGGCTCCCGATCTATATTGAGCTCACCGCTGATTATGGTCGCGGTTTCGCGCGGGTGCACGGTGCGCTGGACTGCGAGGTCGTACGGCGCGTACTGGGTACGGATAAGGAGGGCGAGCGTGGCGAGACGCTCTTCATCACTCGAGACGACGTGCGGCGATTACGGCGGCGATTGCCAACGGCGACCGAGTACGCCTTCTTTTATACGCTGTAGCCTCGCACTGCATCCTTTGCTATATATGCTCTGCGGACTAACCTAAAAGGGAGAACATGGCTGAAGATGTCGTATCGCTGCGTGGGTATCTTTTTTCGCTCAGATATTACCTCTTATTCGTCTGTATTCTCTTTGCTGCTGCGGTGGGCATGGGGTATCTGGAATTCTTCAGTGAGCTCTTCAGTGAATCGCTGGCATGGCTGCAGCAGTTGAGCGAGGGCATCGAGGATCTCACTGAACGCTACCCCTCGTGGGTCCTCTTCTTGCTGTTCTTTGTCGTGATCTTTCTGAATAACGCCTTTACCTGCGTTCTCAATATCCTCACAGGACTTTTATTGGGGATCTTCCCGATCTTCTCCACACTCCTCAACGGCGGATTACTCGGGTGGCTGGCACATGAAGAGGGCTTGATCGTCTTTCTCGCCATCGTTCCGCACGGCATGTTTGAGCTCCCTGCATACTTCATTAGCCTCGCGATCGGTCTGCGTCTGGCACGCGAGGCGTTGAGACCGAAAGGATCGCGGCAGTTGAAAGTGGAGCTCGGCGAGGGACTGCGCGTCTACCTTCGGTTGATACTCCCGCTCCTCTTTGTTGCGGCACTTGTCGAATCCGTATTGATTGTCATCGGTATACTCTTCATGCCATAAGTAAGATCCATGAAATTGCGAGACGGGCTCTACTGGTATCGAGAACGAGGCTTCTTCGACGCTAATACTTTTGTGATCAGCGACGAGCGAACGATACTGATCGACCCGGGCCTGGGCAGGTATATCGGGCCGCGGCTGCGCGCGCTGCGAGAGGACGGTATCGAGCCCGCGGACATTGACCTGATCGCGGTGACGCATCTCCATCCTGACCACTGCGGGGCAACGGCCGAACTCAAGGAGATTACCGGCGCGAAGATCGCGCTCCATCCCCTGCAGGTCGACTATTTCGAGGCGATGGATGAGGGCTCCCAGGACTACCTTGGCGTGGGGATCGAGCAGAAATTTTCCGCGGACCTGCTGCTTGAAGAACGGCTGAGTTTGGGCGGGCTCGAGCTCGAGATCATTGAAACACCGGGCCATTCACCCTGCAGTATCTGTTTCTGCGCACCCGCGCGGAAGTTTTTGATCTGCGGCGATCTAGTCTTTGAGCAGGGTGTGGGGCGTACTGATCTGCCATTTGGCGATACGGGCGCTTTAAAAGCATCGATCGACCGGATCGCGCGGCTGGATACCGAGCTCCTGCTGCCCGGGCATGGAGCGGTACTCCACGGTTACGAGCGTATACAGCGGAATTACGAGTTCGTGAAGCGTATGTTCTCCGCATTCCTATAGCAAGACGTCCGGGAGTTCACGCATTCGCTACCAAACGCCTCTTGCTCTATACGGTATCTATATAATACGGTACTCTTGGAAACAGAGGCGGGATGCGGGTTGACGTTTCTTACTCGCTGGCGGGCAACACAGGCCTTCGCTGTTTCTTACCCTGCTAAAGGATAGCCTCCAGATCATCCAGGAAGTACTGTATCGTCTCTTCATCCGTATGCGGCATGATCACGAGCCGCAGCGCTCGGGGGCTTCGCGTTAGTGATATGCGCCATCGCCGCTCCTCCAGCGCTTTCGTTACGCGCTCTGAGTCATTCTCCGGTAAATGTAAGGTTACGACGTTCATCACGGGCTCGATGACGGGGAAGATGCCAAGCCGCTTTGTCCCCCGTACCAGCACTCTCGTGAGGCGCATGCATTCGTTCACAATCTCTCGCAGCCCTTCCCGACCGAGACATTTGAGCACGGCGTACGTCGCTGCAGTGGAGGCACCACTCCTCGTGCCGACGAGCGAATACTGCTGCTTCGTGCTCAGATACGGCGTTGCTACCACCAACTCATCCAGGAACGAGGGATCGCGGAACAGGAGGCAACCTGAGCCGAGCGTGCTCAAACCCATCTTATGCGGATCGATCGTGATGGCACTCACGCCGTCGAGCGCGAAGTCGAACTCATACTGCTGCTCGAGAAACGGGATCACGAACCCACCAAAGGCTGCATCCACGAGCAGAAAGAGATCTCGGTCGCATGCGAGCGCCGAGAGCTTCTCTATCGGATCGATCTGTCCGAATTCTGTCGTTCCCGCTATACCCACCAGCGCGATCGTGTTTCGGTCGATCAGCTGTTCCACCGCATGCACATCCACTTTGAGCTGCGGATCCAGCGAAGCCTGCCGCACCTCGAGGTTCAGGAGGTCCGCAATCTTCTCGAACGAGAAATGAGCCGTTTTAGGAACCACAATGTTCATATCACGCACACCCGCTTTCCGCCTCCGGTTTCGGATCGCGCGTATGGCCTGGATATTCGATTCCGTACCCCCGGTGGAGATATAACCGGCCGCATCCTCTTTGTGAAGTAGCGAGCCGATCATCCGAACGACTTTACCCTCCATCTCCTTCGTTCCAGGGAAGAGCCCGGAATCACCGAGATTCGATTCCAAGAACAGTTTGTGCGCGTAGATCGCGATTTCGTGTGGATACGTGCACATAGAGCTCAAAATGCGCTCGTACGACAAGTCCATCAACTTCTTCTCCTGAAGCAGTGACTCAACCGCCTCCCTGCTCATACCTCGCTCTTCCATTTTGCACACCTCTCTCGATTGATCGGTCGGTAAAGCTCAGAGATCAGAGATCCCTCGGGAGAGCTACCGAATAAGTCTTATTCGTCCTCCACCTACTTAAGTTTGCTAAACTAAGTTGGTTCATGAGTTGAGGTGTGAAAAAGGAGCGAAGCGTGATGAACGACTATCCCGAACTGGTGCGGATACTTGCGGACGCGCTGGGCGTACGGAAATCGCCCGTTGGCGTTAGGTACACGGACGAACCGCCGGCTGTGGAGCCTGAGCCGGGGAGCTACACGGTCTGTGGTGCGATTCTGAGCGCTGCGGACGGCGCGGTCATTATGCTCACCGAAGATCGTTGCGCCTGCTCAGGCGGCAGAAGCCATATCGGCCTGACCCCGCGGAGCACGATACCGTGGCAGCTGCTCGTGGAGGGTGAGAAGCTCTGGTACGACGTGAAGACCGCGGTTCGGTCGAGTATGGAGACGGAGAAGTTCGCGCGTCCGCCAGTGGGCCTGGCCGACCATGTCTACTTTTATCCTGTGGCGAAGCGCGTATTTCGGCCCGATCTTCTGCTGCTGCTGGTCGATGCCGAGCAGGCTGCTCGACTCCTTACCCTGAACCAGTTCTGGAACGGGAAGACGCCTTCGTTCGAGATGCGGGGACCGCTCTGCTGGAGCACCGTGACCTATCCGCTCATCTCCGGTAACTTCAATCTCTCGGTTGGCGACATCAGTGCACGTCGTATGGAGCGCTGGGATTCCGATCTTATGGTAGCATCGATTCCCGTAGAGCATCTGCGAGAGATTGCAGAAGCTGTCCCACTGAGTACTGCGGGAACAGCTGAGGCGTCTGAACAATTCCAGCGAATGACTGAGCAGATGCGCGCAAAGAGCGGGGATGCACTGAAATAAGTTCTTTTTCCTGTCTCTCACCGCATCAGCAATCGCGAAAGGAGCGTTCTCTTCGTCTCACACTGCGCCGCGAAGGCACACTGCTCACAGGGTGCATGCTCGCCCTTCTCGGGGAACAGCCCGTTCTTCACCCGTTTGACGCGTTTTGCGGTCTGCAGAGCAAGTGCGCGATCACCCTTCTTGATAACGGACGTGCGAACTTCAGGCGCGCGAATATACTCCACAAAGCCGCGCTGCACCGTCGTATTATACGCATCCTCAAGGAGCATGGCGTACGCAGCCAGCTGCATTCGATCACGTTTCCACACGCTGTAAGCAGGGCATCTGCCGGTCTTGATGATACAGGGAATATGCTCGTCTTCGGTCCGTATCAGCTTATCCATGCTCCCGACCAGCCCTAACCGCTGCGAGATGACCGTTCGTTCTCGCTCAAACCCGAAAGAGCGCTCTAACAGCGCCAGTTCATCGTCCGGTCGCAGCTGCTCGAGCCAGTCGCTGGTGCTGATCAGCTCCGCAAAGGCGGTTTTCGCACGCTCGAGCAGATCCTCATTTACCGAGCCCAGCTCGTCCCTGTAAATCCATTCGATACTGTCAGTGATTTCCGCCAGCGTCTGCGCAATCGTTTCACCGGTTTCTCGATACCCGTTCTGCGGCTCCCCTTCTGGATCGCCCATGCAGAGTCTCTGCCAGTTGAAGCCCAGCTCCTTGAAGAGAACATGCTCGATAGCGCTTCGCTCGTTCATCTGTACGCGATCCGGCCGTTCCATACTCCGAGCGGTGTAATAGACCAGCCGTGGACATAAGAGGTACTGGCTCAATTCGGAGACTTTAACGAGCGTGGAGCGATCCTGCGTGCCGGGCATGATCTCAGACATCTCAGACCGAATAGTTTAAATATAGAGGGGGTAATAGTATAACAAGCCATAGGGAGACGGAGCGAAATGTTTGAGGCCAAGATAGACGCTAACGTGTTAAAAGAAAGCATTGAGTCCATTATCGCGGTGGTTGATGAAGGTAAGTTACGCATATCTGAGGGTGGTTTCCAGCTCAGGGCAGTGGATCCCGCAAATGTGGCGATGGTCTCCTTTGAGCTGAGCCGCGAGGCATTTGATGATTATCGTTTCGAGAAAGAATCGGAAGCGGATACTCTAGAAATGGGTATCGATTTCGTCAAGCTGCATGATATCCTCGGCTTTGGTGGGCGTGAGGATGTCGCGTTGCGGCTGGACGAGCAGGCCCAGAAGTTGCTCACCAAAATGGGCAGTCTCAACTATACGGTCTCGCTACTCGATCCCGGGTCGTTGCGGAAAGAGCCGAAGGTGCCGGAGCTCGACTTTCCCGTGCAGGTGGTGATCGAGAACGAGGAATTCAGACGGACGATCAGGGCTGCTGAGAAGATCGGGGACCACATCGTGCTCGGCGTCGAAGGTGATGAGTTCTATATGGAGGTCGAGGGTGAGATGGACAAGCTGCGCCTGGGCCTGCGGAAAGAGCAGTTGGTCCATTTGACGCCCGGAACGCTCCATTCGCTCTACTCGCTCGATTATATCTCGGCAATGAGTAAAGGTATGAGCCATGCGGCGAACATCACGCTCAACCTCGGTAAGGACTATCCGCTGCAGATCGAGTTCGAGCTGGCCGAGGGCAAGGGCAAGGTCAGCTATCTGCTCGCGCCACGGATCGAATCTGAATAAGAGCATCGTGAGTGCGTATAACCGACGGGCCAGGCCGGCAGGTAGTAACTAGCAGAGCGTAGCAGCACCGGCTCGTCAGCGTATGATGGAGGAAGGAGCAGTAGAAGCAGCGCACCTGAGCTACTATCCGTTTCTGGCTGCGGCAACGAGTTACGTGGAAGCATCCGGTATTACACTCGATGAGCTCGTTTCCCGTGCCGCGTTAGAGCGTGCCCGCGTGCGTGGCAAGGAGCGCGTACGTGAAGCGATCCGTGCAGGAGCGATTCGCAAGCCAACGCTCATGAGCCGGGCTCAAGCGGATATTGAGCTGCTCTCGTATCCGTTTGCTCGCATTCTCGTCTCCTGTATCAACAACGCGCACCTCATTCGCCGCTTTGCACTCGCAGAGGCGAAATCCGCGTACATGACACTGAAAGAAGATTCTGCGTTCGGCGGTGGCGATACCGATTTGCTCTTCGAGATGGCGCGTGAATTCGAGCTCCATATCGAGCTCGCAGGAATGCCGCACGAGCACGCTCCGGTGCGGATACCATTCGTTGAGTATCTGCGGTACACAGCGAATCTGCGTGACAAGCGCTGGAAGCTGGTGAATCGCGCGCTGAATAAGGGCCAGGTGAACCTGCGGACGAACGAGTTTCTGCGCATGCTGCAAGAAGCGATTCACGCGCGAATACGTAAGGATCTGCCGCTTGACGTGCCTCCCGCGGTCTGCGAGTCGGTACGGCGGTATATGAAGGAGCTCGAAGCGGAACTGGAAGCGTGGCGGAAAAAGTTCGCGGAGGACGAGCTTGAGACCGGCATGCGCGTAAAAGATCCCGCCAGCTTCCCGCCCTGTATCCGGGCGATTCTGAGCAACTTACGCGAGGGTGTTAACGTGCCGCATACCGCACGGTTCGCCGTGACCTCGTTTCTGCTGAACGTAGGGTTAACGGTGGATGAAATAATCGAGCTCTACCAGAGCTCACCGGATTTCGATGAGGAGCGAACGCGGTACCAGGTGGTGCACATATCGGGCGAGATGGGCAGTACCAGGTATACGGCACCCTCGTGCTCTACCATGCGTACCTACGGGAACTGCGTTGATCGTGATGACGTGTGCGAGAAGATCGGGCATCCGTTGAGCTATTATAAAATGAAGTTGAAACTGAAACGTCAGAGCGAGCGTCAGAAGCGCGTATCTGTAAAAGATACCGGGCTGGATGAAGGACGAAGCCAGGACGAAGAGTAAAGAACTCGTTTGATCGCGAGCCAGATGATTATATGATAGGATATGATGGGTTTAACTGACGCGGCTTTGCTGTTCGGGAAAAGTCCGATTCTCTGCACGTAAAGAATCACGTCTTTCGGGAATGAAGCGCGCGGCTACTCGCGAAAGTGACCGTTTCATGCTGTATCCTTAATAACCTTCAGCAGCACCTTCTCAACGTCTAAGCGGCTTTGCGCAGCTGCAGCGACAATATCTTTATACTCCAGCTGCTCATCGACGATGCCGTGCGCGTAGTTATCCACGGTGCTGAGGTTCGCGTAGCGCAGTCCCAACTCGGTTGCCAGCGTTGCTTCTGTCGCCATGTTCATCCCGACGATGTCCGCATAATCCTTGATCAGGTTTATCTCTGCCTTCGTCTCAAGTCGCGGACTCAGGGTCTGGAAATACACGCCGTGCTCAACAATGTCAATATGCAATGCCTGTGCGGCTTCTATGAGCCGTTTTCGCAAGGATTCATCCAGGCCCGGAGTGATATGGACAATTTCGTTATCATAATACGTGAGTATGCTGAACAGGCCGATGTAATCATGCGGAACGACCAGTGATCGTGGTGGTATAGCTCGCTTTACACTGCCCACTGAGGTCACACCGATGACCTCATCCACACCCAGGTCCTTGAACACGCGCATATTCGCTTTATAATTGATACGATGCGGCGGAATATTTCGGTCCTTGCCATGCCGCGGAATGAAAACGATCTCGTGCGCAGAAATGGTCGTAACGAGCAGGTAAACCGGGCCATAGGCAGTCGTTGCTTCACGTTCCTCCATGTTGTCAAGCAATTTCGTACCGAACAAGCTCGTCCCACCGATGATGCCGAGTGCCATCATATTCTATCATCCTAATGAATCCGCCAGCTATAAACTTATTCTGGGATTTCTGTATCGTATCGTCGGTCGCTGTTCACGCGCAGTTAGTTACGGCCACAACTCGTCCCAGCTTCGCTCGCCGAGCACCACCTCGAACTCGGCGACCGTGAGAACGGGCTTCTTAAACGCGGCCAGATCCTCCACCAGGCGTGGACATGCAGTATTAACGAATGTATCAACGGTATAGCCGAGTAAATTCGCCTCGCAGATCTCGTCGAGCGCGATGACGTACGCATTCCGGCCTCGATCGATGGCTTTTCGTCGCACGGTAAGCGCAGCTTCGAGCTGACACTGGCCGCTTTTGGTGCCTACAAGAATCCCAAAGGACTGCGCATCCAGTGCACGCGCGATAACCATGTAGCGCTTCTTCCGCAGCTCATCGGGCTCAAATACGCGCACCTGCAGGGTGAAGGGATCAGCCGCAATGACCCGCTTGCCCGTGTACTGGGCGATACCCGCGGGATGAAAGCCGCCACTGCCGATGAACAGGATCTCGTCATCGTGCAGTGAGCGGGCAGCGCTGAACTCGCAGCCCAGGACCAACCCGGGGGCGGCGTCGAGTTGCAACTTTTTACTTATCGATGCGGCCTTGCCCGCATGCCTGAGCACCGCCTTCGCCGCTTCAAGAGCATGCACGTGCTGTAGGGTCGCAACGAGCCCGACAGAATCACCGATGATCTCCGCTGCTGCCTTCTTCACCACGGGTTTGACATCGATGGTGCTCCTGAGCTCGATGAAGATCACGTTTTCGCTCGCATCGCAGGTCGGTAGGTGTATGCGTCGCTGAGCGAAGAGTGCGCTTGAATGCCCGAAGTGGAAGAGCTGGTCAACCATACACGCCAGCTTCTCGTCGATGTCGCAGGCGCCATAGCAGGAATTACCGGAGATGATCACCGCTGCGCCAGTCTCCTGCGCGATCTCGTTGGCGAGCGAAACGGCCACTGATCTGAGCCCCTCCGGGAGCTGTAACCCGACCCGCGTTGCTCCTCGTTCGCGCACCATGGCTATTATCCGCTCGAGCTCGAACTCATAGGAACGCTGCTCCATAGTAGCTACTGACCATCTGAGGTAAAAAGTGGCACAGGCTTTTTATACTCGGGGCCCTGTACTCCTAGCGGTACAAACGATGTCAGGTGAGATCCCTAAGAGCGCTGAGCACGAGGGTGCGCAGACCTTCACCCTCGGCTTCCTGGCCCTTGGGCTCATTATCGGTATGATCATGGGTATTGCCGCGAGCGGTTCTGTCTTATTCGGACAGTCATTCGTATCACCGTCGTGCGCCGGGCCAACAGACGTCATAAGCCCTGAAGCGGCTGGTGCACGCACTATTGAGTTCCTTGCAGGTTATGCCGTGTCGCCTGACATTACAGTTGCCTTAGCAGATGTAACCGAGCTGGAAACGGCGAATCTGTACCAGGTTACGGTCAATTTCTCCATGGAGGGTGCATCGGAAGAGCAGGTGGTGTATCTCACGAAAGATGGTACCGTGCTCCTCCCAGGCGCGATCGACATCGATGAATTCGAGGAGCTGGTCGCGGCTCAGGGACTATACTGAGGTAAGCGAAAGGATATGAAGACCGCATCGATTGGCGTTGTGGCGATCGGCGTTATCGTGGGAGTGATCATCGGGACCGTCATGGGAACTTCCGTCTTATCTGCGCCCGTAGGACCTACCCGGCCTTCGTGTCCCCTGCCGACTGGGGCATTGACTCCTGACGAGGCTGGTGAACGTGCACTCGAATTCCTCACTACGTATGCTGTAGCTTCTGGTGTCGAACTCTCCCTGGCTTCGGTTACCGAGGATGAGCAGTCGGGCCTGTATGAGATCGCAGTTAATCTCTCGATGCTCGGGATCATTGAGACGCGCGAGGTGTACATGACGAAAGACGGTGAGCTGCTCTTTACCGGCGCAATCAACATTGACGACTATATTGAGCAGGTAGAAACGCAAAAGGCACTGGAAGAGCAGCGTAATCGTGAGCAGCAGTATGGGAGAACCATCGGCGACTATATCAGGAGTGAGGATCCGCTCTGCACCGAGGAGGGCAAGCCGATCATCTATTTCTTTGGCGGTCCCAGTTGTAGCGCATGCCAGTGGGAGCACCCGATCATCCTCACCGTGACCTCAAAGTTCGACGGCTTCATCGTCCTTTATGATACCATGACCGCAGCAGCCGTGGATACCGGGGTCTTTGCGTCCTACAGCCCCCGGGGTAGCATTCCAACCATCGTACTGGGCTGCACGTATTATCGCATCGGTGCAGGTATCAACCTGGGCGAAGAACAGGAGGAGAAGATTCTGACCGCTTTGATTTGTGAGCTGACTAATGGTCAGCCCGAACCGGTGTGCTCAACGCCCGAGATCGTGGCCCTCAGAGATCAGCTCACTTGAAGAGCTACGATTAGGGAGTATCATTAGCGTAAGGCTTTTTTTACAGTGTATTCGCGATGACCAGCTGTAAGCTTTGCATACACAAAAAATGATATTGCGTAGTATTATAACTATTTATTAAATAAACTAACTTATACAAAGATAAATTATTTTTGCTATAAAATACTGAATTGTTTATTAATAGACTTTTTTAGTAAAAGACATTATGAGTATGTAATTTAGCTATAACAAAATTATATACTTATGGTTTACTACTTTCTCTGCCGGATCACAGAATTTGAGCGCTGACGCACTCTCAGCGATCAAGAGATAGACTGTATAAGGATAACCATAAAAAGTCTCGCAAATCGCAAATTTCGAAGCTTATAGATGTGGTAATGCAAAATAATTTCTGTTTAGGAAATAAAAAAGAGCAACTCACGGGGGCTGCTTGAAGTTTTATAATAAAACTTCAACATCGCCGGACGCCGGGTGGTACCGGGCCCGATCGTACTATGAGCCGTGGTATGCCTGGTTTCGGTGGGGGTATCCCCCCCTTCCGGACTTGAAGTTTTTATAAAACTTAAAGGTCGCAGAGGGTGAACCCCGCTGGGTAATGGAAACTAGTAGGTTATACCGGACAAATATATGGTAACTCACTTTTTATAAATTTAAACTAATTTTTTATGTTTACAGGGTATGCAAAAATATTTATATATAGTAAATATAATATATTATAATAGGTAAAAAAGATACGTATTTCTTATGAAATATACTTTTGATATGTATAGGAATAATGTTGTACATGTTTTGTTCGCGGGTAAAGAGTTAGCTAAAGGTAATAATGTATCATAACCACCCTTCTACCCACTTACCCATACTTTTTTTATCTTCTTCGATGAACGGCAAATTAATGTAATGCTGCAAAGAAGTTAGTGTTGTATGGCCCTGAGATAGATACACCAAATTGGTGGCTTCCGGGAAATAAAATATCAGCCAGCTCTCGTAGGTCTTACGCAAGGTACGTGCTGATATGCCCGCAGGATGTAACTCGCCCTGTTTTGCCCACTGCAGCAGAGCGTAATCCCAGGCCTGTATCGAGGGCAGTCGTTTTCTATTCTCGAAGAAGTACGGGAGAATTGCCTTACCCATTGAACTCAATCTGATCCAGCGCTCGGCCTGTTTCCGTTTCACCTTACGCTGTGCTTCCGAGGGGAGGTGTACAAAATTGCCATCGAACCAGTGAGCGTTTGCCTGAATAGTTTTGCATTCGGTATACCGTGCGCCCAGCAGCAGACAAGCATCCAGAAGAGTTCGATTCTCCGTCCTCTTCGCGCCCGCACGCAGCTGATCGAACTCAGAGGGTCGCAAGATCCGCGTTTTGATCTTTTTGCCCTTTAAAATCGGGATCTTCTCGCTCATCGCTTTCTAGAATAGAAACGAATAACAAAAAGCTTCCCGCAGCACGGGAAGACCAAACGGTTCGTGCGCTCTTGCTGGGGAGTCTCTTCGGGTGGGGGCTCTACAAGGGTGAGGAGAGCACCGTGGATCCGCGCGTGTTGGTGAAGCGGATAAAAGAGAAATGATGGTAACGCTTATTCATCTTGTGGCGGAACGGTGATCGATGCAGCTGACGAAAGAGGAAGAGCGGATCCTTGAAGGCGAGGAGGGCTGGGCGCGCCAAAAGGCGATGGAGATTCTCGTTGCGATCGGCGATATCCATCACGCATCGCACCTGATCCCCATTCAGAGCGCGCATATCTCCGGGGCATCGTATAAGACGATCGGAGACGCTTTTGAGTTCATCAAGTGCCTTGCGGGCGCGCGAGTGCGGGTGAAAAGCACGCTCAATCCCACCGGCGTAGATCGCCGTATCTGGCAATCACTTAACGTCTCGGAGGCCTTTGTCGCGAAGCAGCGAGAGGTCGTGCGCGCCTACCAGAGCCTGGGCATTGACGTCGAATGCACCTGTATTCCGTACCATGTAGGAAACAGACCACAGAAGGGCGAGCACATCGCATGGGCTGAGTCATCCGCCGTTCTCTACGCCAATTCGGTCCTGGGCGCGCGCACAAATATGGAAGGCGCTCCCTCTGCGCTCGCCGCGGCGCTCATCGGGAAGACGCCTTTGTACGGGCTCCATCTAACGGAAAATCGTGAACCTGAGCTTCGGGTCTGCGTGCAGTGCGCGCTTCGCGATGCGGACTACAGTGCGCTCGGGTTTGTGCTCGGCGAGCTCGTCGGCAACAGGATACCGGTGATTGAGCTCCCGCCCGCTTCGCAGCCGACGGCTGATGAACTGAAGCATTTATCCGCGGCGATCGGCGCGACCGGCTCCGTCGGCCTGTACCATATCGTGGGACTCACGCCAGAATCGGCTGTTCTTGCTCGTCCGGCGGAAAAGCTCGAGCTGGAGAAGGATGCTCTTGACTCCGTTCGTGGGGCGAGCTGCCAGGGCGATGTGATCGCGATCGGTTGCCCGCATTGCTCGGCGACCGAACTCCAGCGGATCTCCGAGCTGCTGCGTGCCGAGAGCAAGGGCCGAAGGGTACAGAAAGAATTCTTCGTTTTCACTGCACGAGCGGTTAAGGAGCACATGCAGGAGGTGGTACGGAAGATCGAGGCCTATGGTGTGACGGTGATTTGCGATACCTGTTTCGTCGTCTCGCCTGCATTTGAACATTACCGTTGCGTCATTACCAACTCAGGGAAGATGATGCGGTACGTGCCACTGCTCTGTGGCGGAGCGGCGGTAAAGCTGTGTACGACCGAGCAGTGCGTGCAGCAGGCGTTTTGAGCCCTGGCTGATTGTAAATACTTATATACTCTAAGCTCTTACAGTAACTAGTCGTGATCGAAGAGGAAGATGGCTAAAAGACACAGACCAAGGAGAGGCTCGCTCGCCTATTCACCGCGAAAGCGGGCCCGAAGTGAGACGTGTAGAATAAAGAGAGAGGAACGAGCCGTTGGCAAGAAACTGCAGGGTTTCGCAGGCTATAAAGCCGGTATGACTCACCTTATTCTCACGGACGACTACGCCCATAGTCTGACCAAGGGAATGGAGATTGCTGTTCCCGCAACGATCATCGAGACCCCGCCAATGCGCGTGGTCGGATTCCGTCTTTACAAGATGACTGCTTACGGGCGGCGCGCCGTCAAAGAAGTGTGGATAGAGGGTGGTGCCGCCTCGGCGACGGGCGAAGCATTTAGCGCGCTGGAAGCACCGCTCAAGAAGGCGGCGGATACTCGTGTATTTAGTCTGCGTTTGGTTGCGGCCACGCGGCCCGAGGTGGTGGCTGCGTTGCCGAAGAAGAAGCGCGAGCTCATGGAGATTAAGATGAGCGATAAGGTCGAGAATGACCTAGTCTATGCGAAAGAGCTTATTGGCAAGGATTTGAAGATTACTGACGTGGTGAAGGAGGGCGATTTCGTGGACGTCACCGCCATCACCCGGGGAAAGGGTACCCAGGGCCCGGTAAAGCGCTGGGGCGTGATGATTCAGAATGCGAAAGCGCAGCGATCGGGTAGAGGGCGGCATGTGGGTGCCATTGGCGGCTGGCGACCACGTCGAGTCCGCTGGCGCGTGCCTCAGATGGGACAGACCGGCTATCACCAGCGTACTGAGTATAATAAGCGTGTGATGAAGATCGGAGTCAGTGCTGAGGAGATAACGCCGAAGGGTGGCTTCGTCCGGTACGGAACCGTGTCGAACGAGTACCTTGTACTCAAGGGAAGTGTGCCCGGCCCGAAGAAGCGACTGATACGAATCTCGCACGCCATACGGCCGCACCCGCGGCTGGGTGTGCCGGAGCTTATCACGATCAGCACGAGATCACAACAGGGGTAATAGAGAGAGGACGACGAGAAGAAGAGTTATGGTAAGAGAAGCGACAAGCACAGCAAAGGTGTTAGATTTATCGGGTAAGGTTGTTAAGGAGATTCCGTTGCCACCGGTCTTCCTGGAGGAGTACCGGCCGGATTTGATCAAGCGAGCAGTGCTCGCTCTGCAGTCCAAGCGCTTGCAGCCGAAGGGCACGGACCCCCTGGCCGGGCGGAGGACCTCTGCGGAGAGCTGGGGACCGGGCAGAGGTGTTGCACGGGTGCCCCGGATCACTGATGGGCGACGCGCCGCGCGAGCACCACAGACCGTCGGAGGACGACGCGCGCATCCGCCAAAGGTCGAAAAGCGCTTGGAACGTAAAATAAACAAGAAGGAGCGGAAAAAAGCTATCCGATCTGCGATTGCTGCTACTGTCGATCCCCTTAAGGTGCGTGAACGCGGTCATCAATTTGCTGAGCACATCCCGCTGCCACTAATCATTGAGGATTCATTTGTGAGCCTCGCAAAGACCGCGGAGGTCGAGTCGGTCTTCAAGACCCTGGGCCTCTGGGACGACGTGCTCAGAGCGAAGGTGCGGAAGGTACGGGCGGGCAAGGGTAAGATGCGCGGCCGGCGATACAAGACGAAGAAGAGCTTATTGATCGTTATCGGACGCGATGAAACGCAGACGGAGGAACGACCGATAGTGAAAGCGGCAAAGAACTTACCCGGCGTGGATATCGCCTACGCCACGGAGCTCAACACCGAACTGCTGGCACCGGGTACGCATCCGGGCAGATTAACCCTCTGGACCGAGTCTTCACTATCACAGTTGACCGCAAAGGAGTGATAAGAGAAATGCACCGAACAGTGATACATATCGTTCCGAGCGAGAAAGCAACGCTGCAGATCGATGCGGAGAACAAGCTGCAATTCATCGTTGATCGCAGCGCGAGCAAGAGCGAGATCAAGCGCGAGGTAGAGCGTCTCTTTGAGACGCCGGTACGGAACGTACGGACGATGATAACGTTTAAAGGCGAGAAGAAGGCAATAGTAGAATTAGAGCAAGAGGGAAAGGCTAAAGAGATCGGAACTTCTCTCGGCATATTATGATCACGGAACGATGGGAAAACGAATAATCGCACAGCGGAGAGGAAAAGGGGGCCCAACCTATCGGGCGCCTGCACATCGGTATAAAGGCAATCTCGAGCATCTTCTGGTCAGCAAGGGCGAGACGATCTCGGCAAAAGTCCTGAAGATCGAGCATGACCCTGCGCGGAGCGCTCCGATCGCCCGTATCCGGTATGAGCGGGAGAACGGTGATGTGACGAGGGTGGAGGAGCGCTACATCATCGTTCCTGAGGGCGTGGCCGAGGGTGACGTCCTCGTTTATGGTGATGCCGCGCCGATAAAGACGGGCAATACCGCTCCGCTACGCTGTATCCCTGAAGGTGTTGCGATCTGTAATTTGGAGGCACGGCCCAATGACGGCGGTAAATTCGTACGATCTTCTGGCGGTAGTGCGACCCTGGTGGCGCACGAGCACGAGACAGGTCGGTCATTGATAACGATGCCGAGTGGCCAGAAGAAATGGCTGTCCTCTGAGTGCTCTGCCACCATCGGCGTGGTCGCTGGTGGAGGACGTACGGATAAGCCATTTGTTAAGGCTGGTAAGAAATATCATAAGATGCGTGCACGCGCGGCGAAATATCCAACGGTGCGTGGCGTCGCTATGAATGCCGTTGACCACCCGCATGGTGGCGGTGGACATCAGCATATAGGCAAGAGCAAGACGCCCGGACGTGGCGCTCCACCCGGGCGGAAGGTGGGGAGCATCGCAGCCAAGCGGACCGGGAAGAAGTGATGAGGTAGGTAAGGTAAGAGGGGATCATGGCAAAGAAGAGGAAAGCTAAAACTAAAACAACGTTAAAGAAGAAGGAGGAGGAGTTCACGTATCGTGGCTATACGCTGGCGAAGCTTAAGAAGATGAAGCTCGAGGAGTTCGCCGAGCTGCTCTGTGCACGGCAGCGACGAAAGCTCAACCGCTCACTCAGGGCTGAGGAGGAGAAGCTGCTCGCCGATATAGAAGCGGGAAAGGCGGATATCAAGACCCATTTGCGTGACTCGATCGTGCTGCCGAGTATGGTGGGCGCGAAGATCGGTATCCACGACGGTAAGGGTTTTGAATTTATCGAGATCAAACCCGAGATGGTGGGACACTATTTGGGCGAGCTTGCATTAACCAGGAAGAAAGTCACGCACGGCGCTGCCGGCGTGGGTGCAACACGATCGTCAAAGTACGTGCCGCTGAAATAACTAACGAGCTGAGAAGAGAGGAGAAGATGGCCAAGGTTAATTATACTCTGGGACCCGAAGCAGATCCGGAAACGACGGCACGAGCTATGGCCTACGAGCTCCATATTTCACCAAAGCATGCATATGAAGTCGTCACTGCGATACGGGGAAAGACGGTTGAGGACGCGGAGACGTTCCTCGAGAACGTGCTCGATAAGAAGGTAGCGGTTCCCTTCAAACGGTACAAGCATAAAGTGCCACACCGACGCGGGCTCAAGAACTGGGATGCAGGCCGCTATCCGGTGAAGGCCACCGCGGAGATCCTGAAATTGCTGAAGAGCGCGCGGAGTAATGCGGAGTACAAGGGGCTCGATACCGACGCGCTTCGGGTTTGGCGCGTGGCCACGAAACAGGGACGAACGATACGCGGAATTATCCCGCGCGCTTTTGGGCGTGCAAGTCCGTTCAATACAGAAACCGTAACAGTAGAGATCATTTTGAAGGAAGTAGGGAGTTAGATGAGTATAGGAGCGGAACGTGATAGAGAGGATTTTCGTCGAAGAGGGAATTAAAAAAGTTCGGATGGACGAGTATTTCAGGACCGAGCTTGATCGTGCGGGCTATGGCGGGATGGAGTTAAAGCGAACGCCACTGGGCACGCAAATCACCGTGAAAGTCGAGAAGCCCGGAATGATTATTGGCAAGGATGGTAGGCGGATCAAGCGGATCACCAGCGATATCGTGAAGCGGCAGGAACTGGACAATCCGCAGATTGACGTACAGCCGATTGATGTTCCGGAATTGAATGCGCAGCTGATGGCAAATCGGCTCGCGAAGCTCATCGAGCGCGGGTGGCATTTCCGACGCGCTGGGCGCTCAACATTGCAGCGGATCATGGATCGCGGTGCGCGCGGTTGCGAGATACGCATGACCGGGAAGTTGAAGGGTCCCCGCGGTCGAATGGAGAAGATGGTGGACGGCTACATCAAGCATTGTGGATCGCTCGCCGAAGAGATCGTCGATAACGGCTATGCGATCGCGAAGAAGAAGGCGGGCGTGATTGGCGTCAAAGTGCGAATCGTCAGGCCCGACGCGTATGTTCCGGACGCTTTACGAATGGAGCTAACGGCAGTGGCAGGCAAAGTGGAAGCGGGAACGCCGGAAGTAGCGGAGGCTGCAGGAGTGCCAGCAGCCTCGAAGGAACCTGCGGCAGCTGAGCAGGAGCAGGAACCTACAGTCACCCCCAACGCAGAGACTGAACCGCAATCAGAAGCAAAGAAAGAGAAGAAGAGAGCTCGGGCAGCGGGTAAAAAAGCAGCAACTGCTGCCGCGCCTGCCGAGGAGGTGCCCCCTGAGGTGACAGAACCAGCAGGGGCGGATGAAACGGGACCTGAGGCATGAGCATCTTTAGAATTGACGAAATCCGAAAGATGAGTGTGAAGGAACGGAACGACGAATTGGAGAGTTTGATGAAGGACCTGTTGCAAGAGCGTGGCGTCATCGCCACCGGTGGCTCGCCGGACAACCCCGGCCGAGTGGGTGAGATACGACGAACGATCGCGCGGATTAAGACAGTCCAGAGTGAGGAGCGGCGCGCAGCAGCAACGGTCGCAAGCGCTGACGTGAAGCGGGCGAGCAAAGCGAAGAGGAGCTAAGCTGCATGGAGATCTGCGAAAAGTGTGGATTGCCGCTTGATTTATGCATTTGTAAAGAGATCGCTAAGGAGCAGCAAATCGTTAGGGTCTATACAATAAGGAAGAAGTTTGGGAAGGTAAATACGGTAATCGACGGGATCGATGGGAAGGAGGTTGATCTGAAGGGACTCTCGAAAGAGCTCAAATCGAAGTTCGCCTGCGGCGGCACGGTGAAAGAAGGCGTTATCGAGTTGCAGGGCGATCAGAGGAAGGGGACCAAGGACGCACTCCGTGAGATGGGGTTTTTCCTCGAGGGCGAGGATTGAGTGCGGTACGTAGAGCGAGATAGATGAAGCTCAGGCCCGGTAATCTCCTGCAACATGAGCTCATTGGATTGCAGATCGCGGTGGACGAGAGCACGAATGGCACACTTGTCGGTTTGCGCGGAACGGTGGTCAATGAGACGCGCAACATGCTCGTCATTGAGACTGCGCAGCAAGAGGAGAAAAGCGTCTCGAAAGCGAGTAACTGGTTTGTTTTTACGCTTGACCGCGGCGTGCGCGTGCGCGTGCGCGTGAAGGGCGATCGACTCGTTGCACGGCCTGAGGACCGGATCAAGAAGCGGTAAGGTCCCACAACAGGCGGGTTCCGGAACAGGTCGGTCAGTCCGCGCGACTCGTACTTTTCTGGTCAAAAGTAGATAAGGAATAGAGAAGAGAGGGTGTATAGTAGAGGAACAGAAAGCGAAATGAGAGACATAGGGCTCAATGTGAAGGCACCTGAGAAGGAATGTGACGATATCAACTGCCCATTTCATGGGACCTTGCCAGTACGTGGTCAGATCCTGGAGGGTGAGGTGGTCAGCGATAAGGCGCCGAAGACGGTCGTGGTGCTGCGCTCGTACCTGAAGAAGATCGCGAAATATGATCGCTACGAGAAGCGGCAGTCGAAGATACACGCGTACAATCCGCCCTGCATCAATGCGAAGGTGGGCGATATCGTGAAGATCGCGGAATGCAGACCGCTGAGCAAGACCAAGAGCTTCGTCGTGGTGGAGAAACGGTGAGGTGCGCACACACGCACACACGCACACACGCACACACGCGACTCAAGCTTTTAACCTGCCACGGGAAAGAAATATAAGAACGAACGAGCGAGGGAGCGCGAAGAAAAATGAAAGGGATAAAGGCGAAGATACCGCGGGCTTTGCCGACCGGTGCGCGGTTAGACTGCGTGGATAACACCGGTGCGAAGGTCCTGCAGATCATTGCGGTGAAGGGGTATCGCGGCGTGAAGAACCGGTATCCGAAGGCGGGCATCGGTGATGTGGTCATTGTTTCGGTGAAGAAAGGCAGGCCAGAGATCAAGAAGCAGATCGTAAAAGCGGTAATTGTGCGCCAGCGAAAGGAGTTCAGGCGGCCGTCGGGGCTGCGGGTGAAGTTCGAGGATAACGCGGCCGTGATCGTGGATGATAAAGGCATGCCGAAGGGCTCGGAGATTCGCGGACCCGTGGCCAGGGAAGCGGTGGAGCGGTTCTCGAAGATCGCGTCGGCTGCGGCGATCATCGTTTAGCTGAGTTTGGATAGATAGGTAGGATCAATATATAGCATACGAAGCGGGGGTTACCGAGTGGACAAAGGTGGCAGACTCAAGATCTGCTCCCGCAGGGGTTCGCGGGTTCGAATCCTGCCCCCCGCATTTGCTATTAACCAATTCTGAGCTTTTTCTCTGGTTTTCTGTTCTACCGTTTCCTGAGAAGTGGTAGTAATACTAGCCCCGGTAACAAGTGATTCAATAGTTAGAAGGCGGTACAATTCAGAAGCGATTTAGTTAGCTATGCTCTTGTTTTACGTTTGAACCTTACTCTTCCATCTTTAGGGAATAACCCGCAATAAGTGGGCAGTCTCACGTTGGCATTCACCTTCTGGTGGCTTATGAGAAGGGACCACAGGCTTTTTATATTATGCCCTAATAGGGTATATTATGGAAGCGTGGGCCCATGAGTGGGTTCAAAAGAAGCGAGAAGATGGTGTGCGGGGTATCGAAATAAAGCACTTTGGAAACTCCTACTACGTTTACCGCTCCACTACCGTCTGGGATAAGGAAGCGAAGAAAAGAAGGAAACGATCTGTCTATCTCGGTAAAATCGATAAGGAGCGGGGATTTATCAAACGAGAACGTGAAACCCCCAGTTTCAAGCCAAAGAGCATACGACAGTACGGCAATGCCCTGTTGCTCCATCACGCGATGGGTGATATCCTCCCCCTACTCAGAGAAAGCTTTGACGAGTACTGGCAGGAGATTTACGCGCTCGCGATTACCCGCATGCTGGGCATGACGCCCTTGAACCGGGTAGAAAACGTCTGGGAGCGGCTCTACGATCCGCATAAGCTCACGCCGCGGCTCAGCCCGAAGCTGCTTGCCGCGGTGTTGCGAGATGTGGGTGCCGATCGGAGTGGGCAGAGCGTCATCTTCAGAGAGCTTGCGAGGAACGGATGGCAGTTCGTCTACGATCTGAGCGTCGTTTTCACGCGGTCTGCGGGCATTAATTTCGCCGAGCTGGGCTACCATAAAGATCACCTTTACCTTCCACAGATCCAGATTACGCTCCTCTACGCGGTAGATACCGGCCTGCCAACCATGATTCGGGCGCTACCGGGCTCAGTGAAGGATATCACCACGCTCACCACCTCACTCAGCGAAGTTGATATCGATAAAAAGATCCTCTTCCTCGACCGGGGCTTCTTCTCTGAGGACGTGGTAGCGTTTCTGCTTCAACGCGAAATAGCCTTTCTTCTCCCTGCAAAGAGAAACAGCGCGCTCTATGAGATAAGTATTCACCTCACCCAGCACTTCTTCTACCACGAACGGCTGATCAGGTATGGAAAGCAGCGGCAAGAGGCGTATTTCCTCTACCTATTCGAGGACGCTGTGCTGCGGATGGAAGAGGAGAAGACACTGTACAAACGACTTGACGAGCGTAAAATTACCCGCGAGGAGTTCGAAAAGGGGCGAAAAAACGCGGGAAGGATCCTCATCCTCTCGAGTTTGGATCGGGTGGGAGAAGATATTTTCATGATGTACAAGCAGCGCGGGCGCGTAGAGACGCAGTTTGACAGCTATAAAAACGTCTTAAACGCCGACTGGATGTATCTCCAGGATGATGAGAGCGTCTTCGGACATCTTTTCATCTCCTTCCTGGCCCTCTACGGCTACTGTAAGCTCGAGAAGGAGCTCAAAAAGGCCGGGCTGCTCCAAAGGTTCGCGCCTGCTGACCTGCTTGAAGAATTCTCCAAGGTGTATCTCTTCACCGACGGGACGCGGGAGGTAATCTCTGAGATTCCAAGAAAAGTCGCTGAGCTCGAAGCGAAGATGGGGGTTGATGTATTCCCTAAATGAGCGGAGTTAAGGTTTGAAATAACTCAATTTCTCTATAGCGTATGGGCTTGATAGGAGAAAAACAGACATGAAACAATGGTATGAATCGCTATTCGAAAACTACGCGCGGAAATACGATGAAGAGGTCTTTGTGCAGGGAACGATTGGCGAATGTGATTTTATTGAGCAGGAAATAGGACACGACAAAGCAGTTAAAATCATCGATATCGGCTGCGGTACAGGCCGGCACGCTGTTGAACTGGCAAAACGGGGCTACACTGTTACCGGGATCGATCTGTCCGAATCGCAGCTGAAGAGCGCGAAAGAAAAGGCGAGAAAACAGGGGTTGAAGATCGATTTTCAACAACGTGACGCGAGAAATCTTCCGTTCCAGGGAGAATTCGATCTCGCACTAATGCTGTGCGAAGGCGGGTTCCCGTTGATGGAAACCGATGACATGAATTTCGAGATACTCAAGAACGCGACCAGGTCGCTGAAAGCTACCGGGAAGTTCATATTTACGACCTTGAACGGATTGTTCCCGCTTTATCATTCCGTGGAAAAATTCTGCGCCTCCGAAGGCAAGGAGGGTAACGCGACTTATAAGAGCAACACCTTTGATCTGATGACGTTTCGCGATCACAATACCACGGTATTCGAAGACGACGCGGGGAACAAAAAAGAACTCAACTGTAACGAGCGTTATTATGTGCCCAGCGAAATAACCTGGCTTTTGGAGACCCTGGGGTACAAAAAGATAGCTATTTTCGGCGCAAAACTGGGTGCTTTCTCACGAAACGATAAACTGACTCCGGAAGATTTTGAAATGCTCGTCATCGCGGAGAAGACCGGAGACCGAGAAGATTAAGCGCAAACGTGAAAAAATCAGTTACGAGCTTCGACACCAAAAAAGCACGTATAGTGATTCTCTTTCATGAGCAGCCGTCACTGGATCCTTGTTTACCTGTTCTTCATGTCCGCTATACAGAGAATCACCGCGCACTCTTACCGCGTTGCATTTTAAACCCCCGTCTCGGGAAGGCTGCAGCCGACAAGGCGGATTCCTCACGGAGTAACTGTAAGGCAGTAGCAGAGAAGAAAGGGCCGTCTCCCTCAGTATCTCCGAATCTAAAGCCATAGTAGGAAAACCCAAGCTGAACATCTGCTTTTTGAGGAGAAAACGTTGAGGTGGATATACTGCCACTGAACCCCGGATGTTTCAATGGCCTAGCACCGGATAGCTCACGGGTATCTATGCGGTGGCCCTCGCTGATTTCCTCTTAGCTCGTGCAACTCTTTCGTTGCTCATCTCATATAGCTCTATGATAAAGGCCTTGAAGCTCAGTTCCTCCTTATATAGCGTTGTCCACAACAATTGGAGCATCTGCTCATAAACAAAGTAAAAGAACCTTATTTTCATCTCTTTTGACTTTGATTTTATACGAGCTTCGTCTTGAACTCTAAAACCCGTCTCAATTCTCCATCGCCCTTTGTACGTAGGAATGATATAGTCCAGATCGATCTCTTCCTGGTTTGTGGCAAATGCCCAATCAAAAGTCTTGCCGTTTGTAGAATCTATTATCTTTTTCAATAGCGCCAATGTGGTCTTGCCATGAAGCACCGTTTTATCTTTTATCAGCTCGAACTCATAATGTATCTTCTTTCGCTCGGTATCCGCCATCTCGGCAAGTTCTGTCTTTACTTTTTCGTTCTTTGGAACGAAGATCAAGTAAGGGTAATCAGTATTTGTGAGAGTCGTCATGAGATCTTTGCTGTAAAATCCCCTATCGAAGAGGATGAGTTTGATTGAACTGACCAATACCTGAACAAGAGAGAGACAAAAACAGACTTCCTTGGCCATATCGTGCCCTAAATGAATAGGTATCGAGATTAAAGGTATCCTTTGAGGGATATCAGAACTCACCACTGCTACGGTGAGGAATTTGAACTTTCCCATTACTGCATATTTTCCAGTCCACCCTTGAATCCAAAACCCCTGTACTTCTCCATAAAAATCCTCATCGGTATAGTCAACTGCAAGAACAACATCCTGATCATCGAGTTTGAACCTTTGTCCTATGATTTTAACTGTTTTGAGATATTCCCAGTAGAAATTCGAAAATGGAACAGCCTTTATGGCCAGATGAAAGGAATCAGCCGTTGATCCTACTGTCTCGAGATAGGTATTTGCCATTGCGGCTTTCAATAAATCCCGGTTGTACTCGAATCCAGAAAGGTACGGCCCCTTTGGTTTTAGATCGAGACAGTGATTAACGAAGGTATCAAGAATCGTTATCGTCCGAAATATCCTATCTCGATTTGGCGTCATACGATCACCAGGTAGACGGTACGACCAAGGTATTCCTTGGGACAATCGACCTTGGCACTGTTCCCGAATTTCGTTACCTTCCGTATGAAGAACCCCTGAATCCCATCAAGCTCAAGATGGCTCTGCGCTTGGATCGGAACCTTTTTCATAGGATATCTTAAAGATATCCCAATATAAAAACCTTACTCTCGGTGGACGCTAACGCTCAATCCTCGTCAACGCATCTTAGATGGAACACGCCTGAAAATATCAGGAGCCGACGGTACCAACCACTAGCTCATCCTTTCGGAGATACTGTCCCTAGCAAAAAGCTTAAATAGGGTTAGAAATTAAGTACCATAGGGGTTGTTGGTACGTACTTATGGTAGGTGTGTCGGGCATGGAGAATCGCCAGGTTATGAATAAGGATAAAAAATACTTTTTTACCTGTGAAGAATGTGGCTCACATGAGCTTTACGTTGAATATTCATATACCATCCGGTGTGGTACTTATTACGAGACGTATAGTGAAGTGGGCGAATTAGATCATGCGCATCACATTGAATGGTATGATAAAGGGATTGTAGAATCTGGTCATGATAACGATTATGCAGATGATGAAGATGATGTAGATGTTGAAGGTGATGAATCTGACGGGCCCGAATGGGTGATCGATGAAGAGAGCGAAGAGTGGTATGTGCGGTGCTGTTGCTGCGATAGAGAAATTGAATTTGGTTGGTCACGCCCAAATCGCGGTGGACGTATCTGGCCTGCGGAGTGTGCTGATTTTAAACCATGGCGCTGTTTCTCCGAACCACGCTACTACCAGGAGTGGAAGAGGAGGAACTGGCTCCGACCACCATCAACGGAGTACTGAAACGAGATAATGACGTGTCGCCTAACCCATCGGTGACAGTTACAGATCAGCAGTTTAAGAACCAATCGCATCGGCTACGAGTCTCCCTGAGTGGCGCAAAGACCTAAGGCTATATATATCTCCGTTCATTACCCAATCACCGTGATAAAAATGGCTCTATTACCAAAAGCACCTGTGACCAGGTTGCTTAAGAGCGCAGGAGCCGAACGAGTGAGCAAAGACGGTACTGAAGCGATGGCGACGCTGCTTGAGTCGGACGGCGCTAAGGTTGCAAAGAAAGCCGTCGCGCTCGCGAAGCACGCCGGTCGAAAGACCGTGCAGGCAGAGGACATCTTACAATTACCGGTGAGCATGTATCTGAACTATCCGGCCAGCCAGGTACGGATACGGATATTTATCCAACCGTTCTTAATGCCCGTTCAGACCCGTTCGCGCTTTAGTTCAGAGCGCTGCGTAAAGAGGGCGGGGAGGCGTTCCATCGATTGATAGACGAGGCACGCGGTCTTGCATGCGCCGCGAGGTACGACCCGCGGCTCGATCCGATGGAATCGGTCTATTTGTCGATCCTCGTAGAGCTGGAGAAAGACATCGCAGAGTTACGGGTAAAGGTAAAAGAACTGGAGGAGCGGAGTACCCACTCCTCAGAGAGGTAGAACTGAGTTCAGGATCCTATGACCGTGAACGAGCCGTTACTTTGGTACAAGCCCCTCAAAGGTCTTCGTTACTTCGCCCAGTAGCTTCTTCTCTTCTGCACTCAGGTTCGGCGATACCTGCAAACCCTTCAACACGCCGATGGCCTCGATCGTCTTGTTCATCTGCTCAGCAGGTGCTACCTTCTCAGCCACTTTCTTTGCGCGTTTCGTTGCACGCTTGTGCTTCATCCTCACATGCCGCGCTAGGTCAAGGGGCTTCTCGAACGTCTCACCACAATATTTGCATTTATATTCTGCCATACTGTCACAACATGTGTCGAGGCTATTTAAATATAGTAGGTATTTGGGTCTGTCAACAAATTGGGGGTTGAGGTAACCGTCCGAATTTCACCGTCCAGTACGCCATTTTCTGTGCGAGATAGGAGAGTACGCCGCGATTCGTCCTGTAACGCTTCTTCGTGCTCTCCGGATC
>Ga0209614_1000396_pt1 | contig 39478 bp, 42 predicted proteins | sample BlaSprsedimmetaG_FD_185484 | JGI IMG/M metagenome (GOLD analysis project Ga0209614, IMG submission 185484) | Hot spring sediment bacterial and archeal communities from California, USA to study Microbial Dark Matter (Phase II) - Blank Spring... ...
AAACCGGTTGAAACCTTTGAGGAGAGCAAGAGGTTGTTATTAAAGTCAAGAGAGGAATCAAAAGATATGGTTGCCGTTTAACGATTGGCTGGAGGGGGAAGTGTCTGCTAAGTGTGTAACCTTTACAAGAGCTTTTTCTGTCATTGCGAGCCCAGACAAGTCGGGCGAAGCAATCTCAAAACTACAGACTCCCAATTATAAAAGGAGGAATTTTTTAAATGTCATGTACATCTTGTGATTTGGACAAGGTCAAGGAAATGATCAAAGAAAAAGCGAAAGATGGGAGGATTTCTTGCCCAATGGCTCATAAGATTGCAAAAGAGGCTGGGGTATCTCCAAAAAAAGTTGGCGACATTGTAAATGAGCTCAAGATAAAGCTCTATGGATGCCAGTTTGGGTGTTTTTAAATTTCATTTGAAATTATTTGATTAATTAATTTTTATAGTTAATTCAATTTTATAATTGACCCCGAGTCACTTGATCTAAATTTCCCAGGATGGGAAACAAGAAGTGTGACCGATAGGGTTCTACTGGAAACGGTAGTGCCTCCCGTGGCGGAAAGGGGGCTAGATTTATAAGACTAGCAGTCACAGCGACTGCTAGTCTTTGTTAGTGCTATAAACCACCGGTTTACCCGGTGTGTACGTTTTAAAGCGAAGCAATTTAAAAAAGTTTAATAATTAATTTGTTCGTTTTCTTACTCGCCTAAGAAAACGAACCAAAAGAAGGGCGGCCGATCATTTTTTAACGGCTTAAAAATTTACGGCTTGCTTGGACGCCTGCAGAACTCGGGCTATGCCCTCAAACAGCTTCGGCGCTTGTTCCAAGCAAACCTATTTTTAAGCCTAAAAATGATATGGCATTTAATTTGCTGGTTTTACAGTAGTTTATCTTTTGATGGAAAAGAAGGTATTTAAGGAGTAAGTCTCGGTGGTTAATTAATTTAAATAAAAGGAGGCAAAAGTGTTTAAAAAATCAAGTGTTAGAAATGCGGTAATTGTTCTCTCTTCATTATTAATTATTATTGCGTTGGTTTTTGGGGTCGTCGGTTGTCAAAAAACCCAAACAAAAGAAGAAACAGAAGAAAAGGTTACGGAAAAGGTTGAAGAAAAAGATACTTTAGAAGGTGATTTGATTGTATTTCATGCCGGAAGTCTCAAAGAGCCCTTTGAAATTTTAAAGGAAGAATTCGAGAAGGAACACCCAAACGTGAATGTTCTTCTTGAAGGTGCTGGAAGTCTGGATTGTGCTAAAAAGATATGTGAACTGAAAAAGAACTGCGATGTCATGGCTTCGGCCGACTATACAGTCATAGACGAACTTTTAAAGCCGGATTATGCTGATTGGAATGTAAAATTTGCAAGCAATAGGATGGTCATCACTTATACCGATAAAAGCAAATATGCGGATGAAATAACTAAAGATAATTGGTATGAAACACTTCAGAGAGATGGCGTGTTGTACGGCCATTCGGATCCGGACTCCGACCCTTGTGGTTACAGGGCTCGCCAGGTCTTTCAATTGGCCGAGATATATTATGGCGTCGATGGTTTGAATCAAGCTCTAATCGATCATTGTCCCGAGGAAAATATAAGACCTAAATCGGTTGAGCTCATATCACTTCTTCAATCCGGTGATTTGGATTACGCGTTTGAATATCTTTCCGTCGCGAAACAGCACGGTTTGAAGATCTTAGAGTTGCCTGAAGAAATAAATCTTGAAAAGGAAGAATTGGCGGATATTTACGCTCAGGCATCAATAACGTTGGCGGATGGTAAAACCCAAAAAGGCAAATTTATCGTCTACGGTGTAACCATCCCTAAAAATTCAGAGAATCCCGAAGTGGCCATGGCTTTTGTAAAAATGCTTTTAAGCGAGAAGGGACAGAAAATTATGGATGATTCTGGACAACCTCCATATGACCCACCTCTTACGAAGGACGCGGATACGCTGCCTTTGGAATTAGAGGACCTTGTGGAGATCGAAGGTTAATCCAGATTTTAAGGACAGGAGGCATTGCCTCCTGTCCTTTTTATAACAATTTTGTTGTCACCTATTTATTATTTGCTATCATCTTCGTAGTATTTAAAAATGGTTTGGTTTTGGAATGGTGAATATGAGATTTAAAAGATTAAACGTTATGTATTTTATTTTTTCACTTATGGGCGGTTTGCTGGTTTTATTTACCCTTCTTCCCATCCTTCGTTCATTTTTAGCTCAAACTCCTTCTATCTTAATTGAGGAGGTAACCGACAAAGGGGTTCAAGAGGCCATATTTAACAGCGTTTTTCTTTCAGCTATTTCTGCAACCGTGGCTGCCATTTTTGGAATTCCCTTGGCCTATATCCTTGCCAGGAAGAATTTTTTCGGAAAATCGCTTGTTGAATCGATAATTGATTTGCCCCTAGCCATTCCTCACACGGTGGCTGGAATTTTGCTGCTGTTTATTTTTGGCAGATACGGAATGGTGGGCGCCCTCTTTGAAAGGTTCTTTAGTTTGAGGTTTGTTGGAACAAAACTGGGAATAATTGTCGCGATGCTCTTTGTCAGTCTTCCCTTTATGGTCAATTCCGCAAGAGAGGGTTTTGAATCGGTCGATGTAAGGTTGGAGCAGGTTGCAAGCACTTTGGGTGCGGCTCCCTTTGAAGTCTTTAAAAGGGTATCATTTCCGCTTGCCATAAGGGGATTACTTACTGGTTGGATTCTTACCTGGGCCCGCGCAATAAGCGAGTTTGGCGCCGTGATAATTTTGGCTTATCATCCAATGACAGCTCCAATAAAGGTGTACGATGTTTTCACTCAGTTTGATTTGAAACATTCTTCAGCGGTTGCTGTTTTGTTTTTGGCTATTTGCCTGGTCGGTTTCGTAATATTCAGGTTTCTTGCTTATGGCGGAATGGGAAAGAGGCGGCAATAAATGATAGAAATCAAAAACTTAGATATCGACCTGGGCGAATTCAGATTACGGGACATAAATCTCTCCATTGAAGAGGGCGAGATTTTTGTGATTCTGGGACCGAGCGGTGCGGGCAAAACGGTGCTTCTTGAGACGGTTGCGGGATTTTATCCTCCAAAGGCGGGAAGCATAATTCTAAATAGGAATTTTGCAAACGATTTGCCGCCCGAAAAGAGAAATATCGGTTTTATTTTTCAAGATTATGCCTTGTTTCCGCATCTTAACGTGAAAGAAAATATCTTTTTTGGGACACGCTATAGACGAATTGACGGCATCGAGGAGAAATTTGGCAAAATCGTTTCCATTTTAGGCATCGAAAACATTCTGCATAGATACCCCAAGACTTTAAGCGGCGGTGAACAGCAACGGGTAAGTCTTGCCAGAGCCTTGATCATGGAACCCAATTTGCTTCTCTTTGATGAACCGTTAAGCTCTTTGGATGAGAGGATAAGGGAAGAACTGAGAGAAGAGCTCAGAATCATCTTAAAGAAAATGAATCAAACATCGCTCTTTGTTACGCACGATCAAACCGAAGCCCTGGTTGTTGCCGATAAAATTGGTGTTATGCACGACGGGAGAATAGCTCAAGTAGGTAAGCCCGACGAAATATTCAACACACCGATAAACGAACAGGTTGCTAGCTTTGTTGGGGTTGAGACCGTTTTGGAGGGCAAGGTAGCTTCAAATATAGATGGGCTTGCCGTGATCGATGTAAACGGTATTGAAATTGAAACGGTGGCCGATGTTCCCGTGGGTGAAAAGGTTCTTTTGGGCATAAGGCCTGAAAATGTCACATTGAGCTTCGCTAAAGATGAATCGAGCGCGCGAAATAATTTTGAGGCAAAAGTTACGAGGTTGACACCGCTCGGTGCGGTGGTTAAAGTTAGTCTTAAATGTGGGTTCCCCCTCGTTGCGCTGATAACCAAATTATCGGCGGAAAAACTTGAATTGGAAAAAGATAAAGAAATTTTAGCGAGTTTTAAAGCGACGGCGGTGCATGTTATCAAGCACGGCAGTTAATAGTGGGGAGTCGGTAGTTAAAAAAGGGTAATGGGTATAGGGGAAAGTTAGGATTAAGGATTAAGGATCAAGGATGGCCCTGGGCGTCGTTGCGAGCTCCGCAGTAATTTTGCAGAGTGCGGCAATCTCATAAGCAGCAGATGGCTGATAGTTGGAGAGCATAGGGTGAGAAAAGCGAGGGTAACAGGTAAGTCCATAGTTGATAGTCGGGAGTTAGGAATAAAAAACTAAAGAAAAATGGAGAATGAAAAAAATAAGAACTAGAATTTATAATTAAGGATTTTTATTTTTTATTTGCTGAGGGCTGGAGGCTGATAGTTGAAGATGATTAAACCGGACGAGGCGCTAAGAATAATTTTAGAAGAAGTAAAAATTCAACCTATTAAAGAAGTTAATCTTATGGATTCTTTAGGATATGTTCTTGCGGAAGATGTTTTTTCTGATATAAACATCCCTCCTTTTAACAATTCGGCTATGGATGGTTTTGCGGTTATTGCCTCCGATACCGTCGGAGCGTCAAATAATTTCCCTTGTAAGTTGAAAGTTCTGGGTGATTTGGCGGCTGGGAATGTATCGGACATCGAGATTGTTTCGGGCTCCACGCTAAAGATTATGACGGGCGCTCCAGTTCCCCAAGGAGCCGATTCAGTGATCAAAAAGGAAGATACCACTTTAAGCGGTGAAGAGGTTTCGATTTATTGCGAAGCAAAAAAGGGAGGCAACATTCGTCTGGCAGGTGAGGATATTGCGGAAGGTGAAAGGGTTTTTACGATAAGCACTCCTTTAAGACCTCAAGAAATTGGTTTGCTCGCCTCTTTGGGTAAAAGCAAAGTTAAAATATTTAAACCGCCAAGGGTGGCGATACTTAGCACCGGTGATGAATTGGTTGAGATCGATAAGCCTCTTTCGCCGGGAAAGATTAGAAATAGCAACACTTATTCTCTTACGGCTCAAGTTATTTTGAGCGGGGCAAAACCCATTCCATTGGAAATAGCCCGCGACAATATGGACTCTACAAGAAAATTAATCCAGAAGGGTCTTGAAGTCTCCGACATCTTGTTAACAACGGGCGGTGTCTCCATGGGGGATTATGATGTGGTCAAGGATGTTTTGGATGATCTTGATGCGGAGCTTAAGTTCTGGAAAGTGGCTCAAAAACCCGGTATGCCACTAGCTTTTTGGTGTTTTGGCGAAAAAATCATATTTGGTCTTCCGGGAAATCCGGTCTCAACAATGATTTGTTTTGATGAGTATGTGCGGCCCGCTATCTCAAAGATGATGGGTAGAAAACATATTTTTCGTCCGGAAGTAGATGCCGTATTTGAGCACGACTTAAAGAAGAAACCGGGCAGGACATTTTTTGTGAGAGTTAAAGTTAGAACAGAAAATGGGAAATATTATGTTTCCTTAACCGGGCCTCAGGGTTCGGGTATCTTGAAGTCGATGTCGTTGGCTAACGGGATAGCCATAATCCCCGCGGAAAAAACATTGGTTAAGACCGGGGATGAAGTTAATGTCCATTTAATTGATTTACCAGAAGATCATTAAAGGGGACCAAATGCCGGAATTATTTGATAATCATAATAGGCGGATAGATTATCTCAGAGTATCCATCACAGATAAATGCAACCTTCGTTGTGTGTATTGTATGCCGGAAGAAGGTCTGGAACATCTTAAAAAACATGAAGATATTCTCACCTACGAAGAGATTAAACTTTTTGTTTATCACGCCGTAAAACAGGGGATTTCAAAAGTTAGACTAACCGGTGGTGAACCTCTTATAAGGAAAGACATCTTAGATTTTCTTAAAAATTTATCGAACTTGCCCGAACTTTACGATATGTCACTCACTACAAACGGTGTTCTCTTGGCTGATTTTGCGGAAGATTTACAAAAGGTCGGTTTGAGACGCATAAATATAAGTATCGATTCTTTCGACCCCGAAAAATTTAAACGCATAACTAGAGTTGGAGATTTGAACAAAGTTTTAATTGGCCTCAGAAGGGCTTTTGAAGTTGGATTTGACCCGGTTAAATTAAATGCGGTGATTTTAAAAGGGATAAATGATGACCTGAAGGATTTTGAAGGTTTTGCAAAGCTTACTTTTGAATACCCCGTTCATGTCAGATTCATAGAATACATGCCTTTCAGCAAAGAAATGGGGCTTGAAATGTGTGTTCCCTGTTCTGAGATGTTGAAAAAATTGAATAAATTTGGCAGCCTCGAAGAAGCTGATTCTCCTAGAGGCTCGGGGCCGGCTAGGTACATGAAGTTTAAAGGCGCCCTTGGAACAATCGGCTTCATCTCGCCGATGAGCAATCATTTCTGTCCCGAATGCAATAGGTTGCGGCTTACCGCGGATGGCAAGTTAAAAACATGCCTCTTTTCTAATGATGAGATAGATGTAATTGGTCCCATGAGAGATAATCATCCAAAAGAAGCGGTTGAAGAGGTTCTAAAAGAGGCATTGAAAATGAAACCAAAAGATCACTCAACGGCAAAAAGGAATCATTTCGTGAGGACGATGTCCCAAATTGGAGGATGAGATGGGAAACGAACACAAACTTACTCATGTTAATAAGCAGGGAAGAGCAAAAATGGTTGATGTTAACGAGAAGAAAGTGACGGCGAGGGTGGCGGTTGCCAGTGGGCGAATTGTGATGGATAAAAGTACGCTTGAGCTCGTTAAGTCCGGTGGCATGAAAAAGGGAGATGTTCTTGCTGTTGCCCAAGTTGCTGGGGTTATGGGGGCCAAAAAAACCTGGGACATTATACCCATGTGTCATCCCATTAAAATTACCGGCGTTGATATTGATTTTGAAATTGATGAAAAAAATTCGTCCATTGAGATTTTAGCAACCACAAAAACTATGGACAGAACAGGGATAGAGATGGAGGCGTTAACTGCGGTAGCCGTTGCCGCTTTGACAATTTATGATATGTGTAAAGCTATTGATAAGAGGATGGAGATTAAGGATATAAAACTCATGAAGAAAAGTGGGGGCAGAAGCGGAACCTTTGTGAGGGATGAGAAAGAGTAAAATTCAGCTCCCAGTCGTCAGCTGCCAGCTTTTAGCAAGACTAAAATGAGCAGAGAGTATGGAACGAAGAAAATAAAAGAGTAAGTGGTAATTGGTAGAGATTAAATAGAAATTAAGTGGAAATTTCGAACAAGTAACAGTTAATCTCTACAAATCTTAATAAATTACAATAAATTACTATTAGTTACCATTAATTTCAATAAATTATCATATCAATACTCAGTAGAAATTAAGCAGGGAGCATGGGGTTGAAAAAACAAACAAACCACCAAACGATAAATTACCGGCTCCCTACTCCCGACTATTTTGGAGGTGTGGTATGAAAGTTGCGGTTTTAACTATCAGCGACAAAGGTTCAAGAGGAGAGCGCGAAGACGAAAGCGGGAAAATTTTAAAAGAGATGATAGAAAAAAACGATGCCGAAGTTGTCTTTTACGAAATAATTCCCGATGAAAAAAGACTTATAGCTAAAGAACTCAGATGTTTGGTCGACAATGAAGAAATTGACCTGATTCTTACAACAGGCGGCACCGGGCTTGCGCCGAGGGATGTTACACCGGAGGCGACGTTATCCGTGATAGATAAAGAAGTGCCCGGTCTCGCGGAAGCGATGCGAGCTGAAAGCCTCAAAAAGACGCCGAATGCCATGCTTTCACGGGCTGTAAGCGGCATTAAGGGCAAGACGCTTATAATAAATCTTCCCGGAAGTCCTAAAGCGGTAAAAGAATGTTTTGAAGTGGTTTTCCCCGCCATCCCTCATGGAATTGAGATTTTAAAAGGCGAAGGTGGAGAGTGTGCCTCTAAGTAAAAAAAAGGGACTTCTCCTCATTGGATTCATTCTTATCGCGATTTTAATAATTTCCGTCCTCTCTCCAACCGAGAGTACATTGGGTAATTGGATTAAGGTTCTTTATTTTCATGCAGGTCTTGCAATCGTGGGTATAATGATATTTATTTTATCCGGCATATTTGGCTTATTTCACCTCGTATCTAAAAAAGATACTTTTGGCAAATGGTCTAAATCTTCGCAAAAAATTGCGCTCTCGGTCTGGATTTTAAATGGATTCATATCCACGTTTGTTACCAAGATGATTTGGGGTAAATGGTTATTTTTAGCGGAGCCTCGTTTTAAAATCACCATATTTATTCTGCTGATAGCCCCTGTTTTTTATCTTTTATCTCTTTGGGCCCGAGATAAAAAGGTGACGTCAGTTTTGAATATGATTCTTGCGAGTGTTGTTACATGGTTATATGCGACTGCAAGCTCAGCCGTTTTTCATCCAACCGATCCCGCACGCAATTCACCCAATATGCTTATCCGTCTAAGTTTTTTTGCAACTGTTGGACTTTTGTTTATAGCTTCTATGATTTTAATTTGGATAATTAAGGAACCTGATTAATTTTCCAACGGAGCGTAGCGACTCGTTTGTCTTAAATTATAATTTTTTGTATAATAACTAATTAGCTTTTTAGGGAGGGAAGGAGATCTATATGAAGGCAAGACGCAGGCGGGTCGTTATCACAAGCGCCATAATAATAGTTTTCTTTGGGATTCTTGTCTATACCACCGTGGGCAGTTCTTTTCTTTATTACAGAACCCCAAGCGAGATTATTGCCGATGAGTCTTTGCACGGGAAGTCCGTAAAAGTTTCCGGTAAAGTTGTTGATGGAACCATCGAAAGCAGTGAAGGAACCCACAGGTTTAAAGTTACAGACGGCAAGGAGTCGGTTTTGGTAGTTTATTCGGATGTCTTGCCAAGTGCTTTTAAAGCGGACGCGGATGTAATCGTTGAAGGTGTCTACGAGTCGGGTTCCGGTGCGATAAAGGCCGAAAGCTTATTGGCCAAGTGTCCATCCAAATATACGTCACAAGAATAGGGGGATAGCATGGCAAAGTTGGGGGAGCTAACAATTTGGCTTTCGCTGGCAGTGGCAATTACGGCTACCGCTCTTTTTTTATATGGATTGAAAACCAAAAACAGCAAACTAGTTAAAGCTGGTCATGCTGGTGTGTGGGCTTTGTTTGTGTTGTCGGGCATCGCTTCACTCATTCTTTTACGCGCCTTTCTTATAAATGATTTCTCCGTTTTGTATGTTTTTGGCTATTCAAGCAAAGATTTACCTCTTCTTTATAAGGTAACCGCTTTCTGGGGTGGCCAAGAAGGCTCGCTCCTTTTCTGGCAACTACTGCTTTCGCTATTTACGTTCATGTTTTTCTTGACGGGTAGAAAAGGTAAATTGGCTCAATATGCTCTAACCATACTTATTGCCGCTCAAGCTTTTTTTCTACTTCTTTTGGCATTACCGGCAAATCCTTTTAAAACCGCTCCGATGGTTTTATCGGACGGAATGGGGCTAAACCCCCTACTTTTACATCTGCAGATGGTTTTCCATCCCCCCACTTTATTTATTGGTTATGCGGCCTTTACGATTCCTTTTGCTTTGAGTATCGCGGCTCTTATAACAAATCAACCCGAAGGTCCTTGGGTATCAAGATGCAAAAGGTGGACGTTGTTTGCCTGGTTGTTTTTGGGAATTGGTATCTTTTTAGGTTCTCTTTGGGCTTATGATGAGCTTGCCTTCGGGGGATTCTGGGCTTGGGATCCGGTTGAAAACGCATCACTTCTTCCCTGGCTTACAGGGACGGCGCTCCTTCATTCTTTGGCTGTTTATGAAAAGAGAAGAATGTTTAAGATATGGACTTTAATTCTTGCTATGACAACTTTTTTGATGTGTATTCTAGGCACATTTATAACCAGAAGCGGGATAATAGAGTCGGTTCATGCTTTCGGGGAGTCTTCAATCGCGGCTTATTTCTTTTGGTTCATGATGTTGTTTACTCTCGGATTTATCTTCTTGGTTATATACCGCCGAAAAGATTTTAAAGGAGAAGAAATTCATTCTTTAATATCCAAAGACTACGGATTTTACTTAAACAATCTGACCTTATTGTTTTTTACTGCCATAGTTACTATCGGAACATTCTATCCTGTAATTACTGAGCTTCTTATCAACAATCAAATATCACTGGGGCCGTCTTTTTATAATAAAATTGTACCGCCGTTGGGATACATTTATCTGTTTTTTATCGGCACATGTCCTCTTTTGGGATGGAAAACAACCAACACAGTAAGACTCATTAAAAAAATCATTCTCCCATTGGTTATAAGTTTGGTGGGGGCATTGTCTATCTTCTTCTACTGGGAGAAGAATCTTTGGGGAAGCACTGGTTTCTTCATCTGTATCTTTGCCGGGTTTACGACATTGGAGGTTATTTACAGGGAGATTTCGGCGGGGATGAAATACGGCGGAAATCTATGGCATAAGATTAAGGCAAACAGGATAAGATACGGCGGATTGATTGGCCATATTGGGATAGTTGTGATTTTTGTGGGGCTGATAGGCTCCTCTTTCTATTCTGTTCAAAAGGAAGCCACTTTGAACAAGGGTGAGAGTTTAAAGATTAAGGATGTGGTCGTTGAAAACGAGGGTTTATTTGAAAAAGAAGAGGGTGTATCGGCGGATGCGGTTGGGGTAAATCTGGCTTTAAAAATCGATGGAAAAGATAAAGGGACACTTTCACCCAAACTTGTTTATCATTACAAACAAGAACAGTGGACATCTAAAGTGAGCATAAAGAGCGGTGTCTTAAGGGACATATTTGTTGTTTTAGCGGAACTTCCAGGTCAAGGGGAGTCTGCCCGCATCCAAGTTAAACTCAACCCGTTTATTTCTTGGCTTTGGACCGGTGCCATTGTTCTCTTTGTGGGAACCATGCTTTCTTTTTGGCCCGAAAAATCCAGGGCAAAATTGAGTGAGGTTAATTAAATTGCATGATACAGTTCCACTTTTTTGTATCGACAATCTCAACAAAAGCTTTGGAAGACGAAAAGTATTAAGCGAACTCAATTTAAAAATTTATAAAGGCGATTTTTTAACGATATTCGGACCGAACGGAGCGGGGAAAACCACTTTTTTAAGGATACTTTCCACGCTGTCGGGTTTTTCGTCTGGTTCAATTGTTATTGATGGTGTTGACATAAAAGAGGATTCCTCTGAATTAAGACAAAAAATCGGCCTAATCTCTCACAATCTTTTGCTTTATAAGGATTTGAATGCGTACGAAAATTTGCGTTTTTACGCCAAGATGTATGATATTTCTTTGCGGGAAGAAAAAATTTCCGAACTTTTGCAGAGAGTGGAGCTCGATCATCGAAAATTTGATGTCGTTGGGTCCTTCTCCAGAGGTATGCAGCAGCGGCTTTCAATTGCTAGAGCCCTATTACATAATCCCGAGATAATCTTTTTGGACGAGCCCTTTAGCGGGCTGGATGTTCATGCCAGCAAAATTCTTGATGATATATTGGAGAAATTAAAGAGAGAAGGTCACACTTTGATTATGACTACTCACAATTTAGAAAGGGGTCTTGTTCACGCAAACAGTGTGGCGATAATTAACGGTGGCAAGATAGTTTATTCAAAACGGTGTGATTTGCCGGACTTAAACGGTTTTAAGCGAATATATTATGAGCACATAGGAGATTAGGTATGAATTATATGCGGCACATAATGGCGCTCGTTCAAAAAGATATCGTTGCCGAACTCAGAACCAAAGAGATGCTCAACTCGATGGTTCTCTTTGTGTTGCTTACCATGGTTGTGTTCAATTTCGCGTTTGGAAGCGGCTCGGCAATGGAAGCGGTCTCATCGGGTCTTCTTTGGGTTGCTTTCATGTTTGCAGCGATTCTAGGCTTAAATAGGGTCTTTGTTCATGAAAAAGATGAAGGTTGTCTTGATGGACTCATGCTTTGCCCCATGGATCGCTCAGCAATTTATTTCAGCAAAGCGATATCAAACTTTGTATTTCTTACTCTAGTTGAGCTAATCGCCTTTCCGGTTTTTACGATATTTTTTGTGCAAAAAAGCTTTCTTTCTCATCTTTGGTTTCTAATTATAATATTGCTTCTTAGCAACGTGGGAATATCGGCCGTTGGAACACTTCTTTCTGCAGTTTCAATAAATACTAAGGCAAGGGACCTTATGCTCCCCATACTCTTTCTTCCCGTAATCGTTCCCATATTGGTGGCGGCGGTGAAATCAACCGAGCTTGTTTTAACTGCTTCTGCTATCGACGTTCAAAAGTTTGAGACGGACATGATTGTTTGGCTGAGAACGCTCGCTATTTATGATATTATTTTTGTATTGGTTGGTTTTCTGACCTTTGAATATGTCGTAGAGGAGTGATTGGGTTGAGGGAAGGGTTTGTAAAAAGGATTCTGGGAATAGCCTCATTTGTGGGAATTTTTGCATCCCTTTACATGGCTTTCTTCTATGCTCCGCTCGATAAAAACCTTGGAGTGGTTCAAAAAATATTTTACATACATTTTCCGGTTGCAATAGTTCCCTACATTGCTTTTTTTGTGGTGTTTGTAACAAGCATCCTCTACCTAAAGACAAGAGATGGAAAATGGAGCAAGATTGCGTACGCATCGGTCGAGGTGGGGTTGGTTATCGATACGGCCCTTTTGGTTACCGGCACCATATTTGACAAACCCACGTGGGGGGTTTGGTGGGTTTGGGAGCCGCGGCTTACAACTTCGCTCATAATGTGGTTGCTCTACGCGGGGTATCTAATGCTTCACTTTTCGGTTGATGAAATTGAAAAAAGGTCGCGTCTTACGGCGGTTTACGGAATAGTTGCCTTTATAAGCGTTCCAATCTCGTTTATGTCAATTAGGTGGTGGAGAACTGCTCACCCGTTGCTGATTACGCCCAAAGGAATAGCGCTCGATACGCCGATGTGGGTAACTACCTTAGTTTTTTTGGTTTCTATGACTTTTTTATATGCTTACCTTTTAAGGCAAAGGGTAAATGTAATTAACTTGCAGGAAGAAATTCAGGATTTAAAAGACGAGGTGGAGGGTTGATATGTCTTATTTTGTTGCGGCTTATTTTGCTGCCTGGTTAATTTTGTTTCTTTATGTCTTTTATATTGAAAGAAAACTTTCGGTCTTAGGAAAAGACTTAAAGCACCTTAAAGACATTGTTAAAAGGAAGAAATCTTAGTGGAAAATATAAGCATCCTTCTTTTTTGGCTGGCAGTTATTGCATATGCGGTGGGTTTTGGTTTTTATGCTAGTCATTTCATTTCAAGGAAACAAATTACTGGAACTTTGGCCACCATAGCGACCTTTTGTGGGGGGCTGATCCAAGCTGGTTCCTTATTCTTAAGGTTCTTGGCTTCAAAAGAGTTTCTGGGGGCGAGCGCCTATGAGTCGCTTGTTATAGTTGCCTGGCTTGTCATCGTCGGTTATCTGGCTATTGAATATTTCTCGAAAATTAAGACTCTGGGGATGTTTGTAACACCTTTTGCCTGCATCTTTTCAATAAAGGCTTGGAGTTATTATCATCCGCCCGGTCCCAGAATAGAGATATTGCAAGGTTCTTTTATAGACGCTCATTTTATGTCGATGTTTGTGGCCTCTGCTGCTTTTACGATAGCTGCGGGAGCCGCGTTTCTCTATCTTTTGCAGGAATGGCACTTTAAAAGTAAAAAATCAAACCCCATTTTAGGAAGGCTCCCGTCTCTTCACGTCCTGGACGATATCGAACACAAATCCGTTGTTGTGGGGGTTTTATTTCTAACAACGACCTTAATTACGGGTGCTATAAGGGCATATCAGGTTTGGGGGACTTTCTTCGATGCCATCGTAATATCCACCTTTTTATCTTGGGTCATCTATGCTTTTTATCTCATGGCAAGAATTACAGCTGGCTGGGTGGGAAGAAGGTCGGCAATTTTAGCTTTGGTCGGCTTTTTATTCATTATGAGCATTAGATTTGTAATAGTTCCATACATGAGTTTCTTGCATGGTTTTAAAGGGTAAAAAGAGAAAAGCACTTTCTGAGAAGTCGAAGTCAGCGCCATATTAGGCGTAGGGAAGTTTTTTAATTTGTGGAGAGAAAGTATGGAATATTATCCAGTTTATTTAAATTTAAAAGGCAAAAAATGTGTTGTGATAGGTGGCGGGAATGTTGCGGAAAGAAAGGTTTTGGCTCTTATTGGCTGTGGAGCCAAAATTACGGTGATAAGCCCCGAGTTAGGCGAGGACCTCAATATGTTGAAAATAAAAGGCGATATTGAACACATAGGACGTGAGTATAGAAAAGGTGATTTAGAAGGAGCTTTTGTTGTCGTAGGGGCAACCGATGAACCGTCGGTAAATAAATTAGTTTACGAGGAAGCAAATGTTTTGAATCTTTTGCTAAATATCGTTGATGTTCCCGAACTATGCAATTTTATCGTGCCCTCTATCGTAAAAAGGGGCGATTTGAAATTGAGCATCTCGACCTCTGGAAAAGCCCCTGCCTTGGCCAAGAAAATTCGTCTCGAGCTCGAAAAGATATTTGGGCCGGAGTATGAGTTCTATGTAAATTTACTGGGAGAAACAAGAGAAAGAATTAAGCAAAAATACAAATCTTCCGATGAGAGAAACGATGCCTGGCGTCGTATTTTGGAGTCAGATATTCTCGATTTAATTCGAGAAGGTAAAGACGGACTTATTGAGGAGCGAATAAAAGAGTGCATATAACGGTCGTTGGCTTAAGTCATAAAACGGCCCCCGTTGAGATAAGAGAAAAATTAACATTTTCGGTTCAAGAACAAGGGAAAATTCTTCGACAACTTATTTCTTGCAAAAACGTGGCCGAAGGGGTAATTCTTTCAACGTGTAACCGCACTGAGGTTTATGCCGTTGTCTCGGATTTCAACAGGGGAAAAGATGAAATTATGAGTTTTTTAAGCGATATTTGCGCGTTAGATAAAAGCGAATTGTTGAATTATCTTTACTTTAAAGATCAAGAGAGTGCCATTCATCATCTTTTTGAAGTTTCCTCAAGTCTCGACTCGATGGTTGTAGGTGAAGCTCAAATTCTAGGCCAAGTAAAAGAAGCATATCAAAGCTCGTTTGAAAATCAGGCAACGAGCGTTGTTTTAAATAGATTATTTCGAGAGGCCATATCGGTTGGGAAAAGAGTTAGGACGGAAACGGGCATTGGAGAAAATGCCGTATCTATAAGCTATGCTGCTGTTCAACTTGCCAAAAAGGTTTTTGAGGATTTAAAGGGCCACACCGCTTTGGTAATAGGGGCGGGTGAGATGAGTGAACTTACCGCTCAACATCTCTTGGCAAATGGGGTAAGCGCGGTTTTGGTTGCAAATAGAACCCACGAGAGAGCGGTTGAGCTGGCCAAGAGATTCAAAGGAAAAGCGATAAAGTTTGATGATTGCCAAGATTTTTTGAAGGACGCTGATATAGTAATAAGTTCAACGGGGGCTCCCCACTATGTTATTCATAGCGATATCGTTTTAAAAGCGATGCGCAAGCGGAGGAATAAACCGATCTTCTTTATCGACATAGCCGTTCCGCGGGATGTTGAGCCAGAAGTTGGAGATATTTATAACGTCTTTCTTTATGATATAGATGATTTACAATTGGTGGTCGATGCCAATCTGGCGGAGCGCGAGAAAGAAGCAAGCAAAGCGGGAAATATTATCAACAAAGAGGTAGATAAGTTTCTGTCATGGATAAGTTCATTAGAAGTGGTCCCGACGATTTCTGACTTAAGGCGCGAGGCGGAAGAGATACGAATCGTGGAGACAGAGAAGGTTCTTGCAAAAATGAGTCATCTTTCTCCAAGTGATAGAGATCTCATAAATGTTTTGACAAATGGAATCGTAAATAAGGTATTACATAAACCAACGGTTGGCTTAAAAGAAAGCGCCGACAAGAAAGATGGTTATATATATATCGAAACCTTGAGGTGTTTGTTCGGATTAGATAAAGAAAGAAATGAGGAGTAGTTGTGAGCAGAAAAAAGATTGTAATCGGCACGCGTGGAAGCAAGCTTGCATTGTGGCAGACAAATTTCGTTGCTAAGAAGCTTAAACAATTTACCGATGCTGAAATTTTAATAAAAAAAATAAAGACGCAGGGCGATAAAATTCTAGATTCTCCGCTTGCCAAGATTGGGGACAAGGGGCTTTTTGTAAAAGAAATTGAATTGGCCTTGAACGAAAAAAAGGTTGATTTAGCGGTTCATAGCATGAAAGATGTACCCACCGAACTACCTGATGGTTTGATAATAGCTTCGATTGTGGAGCGAGAAGATCCTAGGGATGTTCTTATATCCAAAGAAAAAAAGAGCCTCTCCGATTTACCAAAGGGAGCCAGGGTTGGGACGAGCAGCTTAAGACGTAAGGCTCAGCTGTTGAGTTTCCGCTCGAATCTTACCATTGTTGATGTTCGTGGAAATCTTGATACGCGATTAGAAAAGATGGATTCGGGCGATTTTGAAGCTATAATATTGGCTGCGGCCGGAATAGACAGAATGGGTTGGTCGGATAGAATTTCTGAAAGAATATCAACTGATGTGATTCTTTCCGCCGTTGGCCAGGGGGCAATTGGGATTGAGATAAGAGAAGACGATGATATAATTAGAAAGTTGGTTGGAAAGTTAAACCATCTTCCCACCTACAGGGCTGTTGTTGCCGAGCGCGCTTTGCTTAGAAGACTGGAAGGCGGATGCCAAATTCCAGTTGGATCACTTGGAGTTGTTAAGGACGATTCGCTTGAGCTTATCGGGATGGTGGCCAGTTTGGACGGGAAGAGGTTGATAAGGGATTCTATTTCTGGCAAATCATCTGAAGCCGAAGATATGGGAGTTGAGTTGGCTGAGCGTTTGATCGAAAACGGAGCAGATGAAATATTGGAAGAGATAAGGGAAAGCGGGTAGTTTTTAGCAGATGGCAGATGTCTGCCCGCCTTTGGCGGGGCTGATAACTGATAGCAGATGGCTGATAGAAAGTTGAGAGGGTAAACCAAAAAACCAACAAGCTAACCAGTTTTGGACTGATGGTTTATAGATTGATCTATCGGCTATCGAGGCCGCCAGATACTGGTCTGACGATAAGACCGGACTATTTAGTTGACGGTTGAATTAGGGGTATGAATATGAAGAAAAAAACAGGTAAAGTATATTTAATTGGCGCCGGTCCAGGGGATCCGAAATTAATAACCGTAAAGGGATTGGATTGTATAAAAGAGGCGGATGTTATCATTTATGATTATTTGGCGAGTCCACAATTGCTTAAGTATGCCAATCCTGAAGTGGAGATGATTTATGTGGGCAAAAGCGGCAACAAGCACACCATGGAGCAGGAGGACATAAACCATCTTTTGGTCGACAAAGCCAAAGAGGGCAATATTGTGGCACGATTAAAGGGTGGAGACCCCCTTATCTTTGGAAGGGGAGGGGAAGAGGCATTAGAATTGGTAAAAAACGGTATCCAGTTCGAATTTGTCCCCGGCATATCTTCCGCTTACGCTGTTCCCGCTTACGCTGGAATTCCTGTAACTCATAGAGGTATAACATCGTCGGTTGCTTTTGTAACAGGGCACGAGGATCCTACCAAACCCGATAGCGACATAAACTGGGAAAAATTGGCTGGTGGAGTGGGCACTCTGGTTTTTTTAATGGGGGTTAAAAACTTGTCTCTTATAGTTGATAAATTAATGGAGCATGGGAGGCCAGCAAGTACGCCAATTGCTCTTATTAGGTGGGGAACGACGGTTAACCAAAGGGCAATAGTTGGGACTTTGAAAAATATTGTTGAAAAGGTTAAGCTGGCAAACTTTAAACCACCCGCGATAACAATAGTGGGCGATGTTGTAAATTTGCGAGAAGAGCTTGCCTGGTTTGAAAATAAGCCGCTTTTTGGGAAGAGGGTAATTGTGACGAGGTCGAGAGATCAGGCAAGTGAATTGGTGGAGATTGTTGAAAATTTGGGAGCAGAAGCAATCGAGTTTCCGACAATTAAGATAGTTCCACCCAAAAGTTATGATGAATTAGACAATGCAATTAAGAAGATTTTAAACTCCCGACTCCCGACTCCCGACTCCCGACCATCTTACGACTGGATAATTTTTACTAGTGTGAATGGTGTTAACTATTTTGTTGAACGGCTTTATTGTTTAGGTACTGATATCCGTGATTTAAAGGGCATAAAGATTGCAGCAATAGGCCCAGCAACCGCCAGAAAATTGAAAGATTTGGGATTAAAGATAGACTATATTCCCTCCGACTATAGAGCAGAATCGATTATTGAGGGGTTAAAAGATAAAGTGGACGGAAATACCAAGATTTTAGTCCCAAGAGCTAAGGTTGCAAGGGAAATTTTACCGGAGAAGTTAAGAGAATTTGGTGCTAAAGTTGAAGTGGTCACGGCATACCAAACCATAATTGACGGCTCTTGCGCCGATAAGATAAAAGAAATGTTTAAGAAAAGAGAAGTTGACATCGTAACCTTTACGAGTTCATCGACGGTTAAAAATTTCGTTGAACTTTTAAAGGATATCAACTTAGAAAACTTGCTTAAGAGTGTGACGATAGCAAGCATCGGTCCCATCACTTCCAAAACCGCTGAAGAGTTAGGTTTAAAAGTTGACATATCAGCAAAAGAATATACGATAAAAGGATTGGCCGAAGCAATAGTATCCAGCTATCAGCTCTCAGCTGCCAGTTGCCGGGTGGAGGAATAATGGAAGTGGGGCAAGAAGGTCATCGAGGTCTTGTTGTTTGGCAGAAGGCAAAGGAACTTGTTTTGCAAATATATGCTGAAACAAACAAGTTTCCTCAGTTTGAAGTGTTTGGGCTGACCTCTCAACTTCGAAGGGCAGCTCTTAGTGTACCGGCCAATATTGCTGAGGGGAAAGAAAGACAATATGACAAGGAATTTGTTCAGTTTTTATATATTGCGCGTGGTTCTTTAGCTGAAATAGAAGTTTTCCTGGAAATTGCTAAGGATCTTGGTTACCTTACAGTAGGTGGATTTAACAGATTAGAAAAACAAACATCTGAAGTTGGAAAACTTATAAATGGTTTAATAAACTCTTTAAAATAAAACTGGTAGCTGGAAACTGGAGACTGGAGGCTGAATAATGATTGGTATTTCAAAACTTTACTGTGGAGCGGTAGAACCCTCCGACGCTCTAAGATATGGAAGAGATTCAAATAAGCTTCCTTCGCACCTTCTTCAATTCTCAAAGGACAAAAAGCCGGTTGTCGTTTGGAATTGCACGAGAAGGTGTAATTTAAAATGCGTTCATTGTTATGCTCAATCAAGAGATATCGATTATAAGGGCGAGCTTACAACGGAAGAAGGCAAGGCTTTGATAGATGATTTGGCTGAGTTTGGGGCACCAGTTATCCTTTTTTCGGGTGGGGAGCCGATGATGAGAAAGGATCTGCCCGAACTTGCCTTGTATACCAGAGAAAAGGGAATAAGGGCGGTTATCTCGACAAATGGTACATTGATAACTCCGGAAAAAGCAAAAGTTTTAAAGGAGATTGGTCTTTCTTACGTCGGGATAAGCCTCGATGGTATGAGGGAGGTCCACGATAAGTTCCGAGGAGTTAAAGGCGCCTTTGATATGGCCATAGAGGGCATACGCAATTGTAAAAAAGAAGGGATTAAGGTCGGCCTCAGATTCACGATAAACAAGCGCAACACTCAAGAAATACCGAGTATATTCAAGTTGCTTGAGGAAGAAGATATTCCGAGGGTCTGTTTTTATCATCTGGTCTATTCTGGAAGGGGCAGCAAGTTGATCGAAGAGGATTTAACTCACGAAGAAACCAGAAAGACAGTCGATTTAATAATGGATAAAACCAAAGATTTATTTGATCGTGGACTTGAAAAGGAAGTTTTAACGGTCGATAATCATGCGGATGGCCCCTATGTTTATTTGCGCTTGCTCAAAGAGGATCCAAAAAGAGCGGAAGATGTTTATGAACTGCTCCAAATGAATGAAGGAAATAGCACAGGAATAGGGATTGCTTGTGTTAGCTGGGATGGCTCCGTTCATCCCGACCAATTTTGGAGACAACATGTCTTAGGCAACGTGCGGGAGAGAAAGTTTAGCGAGATATGGATGGATACGTCAAATCCATTGATGGCCGGCCTTAAAAATAGAAAGTCGCTCTTTAAAGGAAGATGCGCAAGCTGTAAATGGCTGGATGTTTGCAAGGGTAACTTCCGGGCAAGGGCTGAATCATACCATAATGACGTGTGGGCTTCGGATCCCGCTTGTTATTTAACCGATGAAGAAATAGGCTCAGTTTAATTATTAGTCGATAGTGAGGAGTGAGGTAGTCGGGAGTAAAAATGCTTATGGCATATGGCTGATGGAAAAAGAAGGGTAAAGGGTACGGAGTGCAGGGTAAAGTTAAAAAAAGTGAAAAATGAGGAATGAAAAGCTAATTGGTCATTGCGATCCTGATGGACATCGAGAGAAGCAATCTCTGTTTCCTCCCCCTTAATGAAGAAGGATTAAGGTAGAGGTAATCTTTTTTCCATCTAGGGAGAGTCATATTCCCCTCTCTCCTGGTGGGAGAGGGTTAGGGTGAGGGGGAGTAGAGAGGGTTCAACCGCCAGGTTTAAGTAATTAACTTTTAGATGAGGGGTAAGGGCTGTTAGTTTTCATTTTTAGTTTATGTTTTTATTTACTAATAACCATTAACTATAAACTATTAACTGGTTTTTGGGGGTGTAGCTCAGTGGGAGAGCGCTACCTTCGCAAGGTAGAAGTCGGCGGTTCAAATCCGCTCACCTCCACCAAAGGCGGTTTATGGTAGATGGTTAATAGTTTATAGTTAGCAAAAAAAATCATAAACTATAGACTATGAACTATGAACTGATTTTAGGGAGGTGATTTTTTTATGATGGGACCTACGCCATGGTATTATATAGTTTTGGGTTGGGCTAAGGAAATTGTAACTCTTCTATATCCGATTTTTTTGGTCGTTATTTTGTTTTTAGCTTATAAGGAGTTCAAAAGGTTAGTTAACCATATTGCTCCCAAACCAATGCCAAAAGAAGAAATTAAGAAGGAAGATTAAAGGAGAAGATATGTATTTTCCTGCCTATCGACCTCGAAGATTGAGGCAAAGTGAGAATTTTCGTCGTTTAATACGGGAAAATTCTGTAAGCATCGATGATTTAATTTACCCGTTATTTGTTGTTCCCGGCAAGGGAATTAAAAAGGAGATACCATCCATGCCGGGAAATTTTCACATGTCAATTGATATTTTGATCGAAGAGGTAAAAAAGGTAAGAGATTTAGGGATACCAGCCATTATTTTGTTTGGATTACCTGAGGATAAAAATGAAGCGGCTTCAGGGGCGTACGAGGAAAGCGGAATTGTTCAAGAAGCGGTTCGAGCATTAAAAAAAGGAGTTCCAGATATACTGGTTCTAACCGATGTTTGTTTGTGCGAGTATATGAGTCATGGGCACTGTGGCATCGTTAAAGATGGCCAGGTTTTAAATGATTTAACGCTTGAATTATTGGCGAAAACTGCGCTTTCTCACGTAGAAGCCGGAGCTGATATGGTGGCACCATCCGATATGATGGATGGTCGCGTGGCTGTAATAAGAAGTACTCTCGATGAAAATGGATATCAGGGTACACCTATCATGTCTTATGCGGCGAAATATGCTTCGGCTTTCTACGGTCCCTTTAGAGATGCTGCAGAATCTGCGCCTCAATTTGGAGATAGACGTTCTTATCAAATGGATCCCCCAAATGCAATGGAGGCATTGCGTGAAACAATGCTAGACATGGAGGAGGGGGCGGACATAGTAATGGTAAAACCAGCCTTGGCCTACATGGATATAATTCAGCTTGTAAAATCCGAAACATGTTATCCTGTCGCAGCTTATAATGTGAGCGGGGAGTTTTCGATGGTTAAAGCGGCGGCTGCAAAGGGTTGGATAGATGAGAAAAAAGTGGTAATGGAGATTTTGACGGGCATTAAAAGAGCTGGGGCAGATATGATTTTAACCTACCACGCAAAGGATGTTGCCAGTTGGCTAAAGTAGCCGCCAGTCATCAGCCTTCAGCCGCCAGGGTTTAGGGGGTATAAAAATCTGAGATGATAAAAAAATATGGAAATGAACCAAGTTTGGGAGCTGGGAGCTGGGAGCTGGGAGCTGAAGCGGCTGCGCCGCTTCGGATGATTGCCTGGGAAATAACCGGCGTTTGCAACTTAAAATGTGCCCATTGTCGAGCATCAGCAATAAGCGAAAGAGATCCCAATGAGCTTTCTACCGAAGAGTGTTTTGCCTTAATCGATAACATAGCAAGTTTTAGCAATCCGGTGATCATTTTAACCGGTGGCGAGCCGTTAATGCGGGAAGACGTATTTGATATTGCAGAGTATGGTATGGAAAAGGGATTGCGTATGGTTATGGCTCCGAACGGAACCTTGATTACTGATGAGGTTGCTCGAAAAATGGCTGAGGTTGGCATCCCCCGCATAAGCGTAAGCTTAGATAGTGCAATCCGTGAAGTTCACGATGAATTTAGAGGGGTGAAAGGAGCCTTTGAAGCTTCACTTAAAGGTCTAGAGAAGGCTAAGAGGGCGGGTGTTGAGTTCCAAATCAATACAACCATAACAAAAAGAAATATCGATGAGATTGAAGATATACTGAACCTGGCAATTAAGATTGGCGCTAAAGCGCATCATATATTTTTGCTGGTCCCGACTGGCCGTGGAAAAGATTTAGCTGATGAGGAAATTTCTCCTGAAGATTACGAAAAAATATTAAATTGGTTTTATGATAAAAAAAAGGAAGTGTCCCATGCCCGCCGGCAGGCAGGGATACAGCTCAAAGCGACCTGTGCCCCTCATTTTTATCGTATTATGAGGCAGCGGGCAAAGGAAGACGGAGAAAAAATCACTTTCCAAACCCATGGTTTGAATGCGATGACCCGAGGATGTCTCGGGGGGACTTCTTTCTGTTTTATCTCTCACGTTGGTCAGGTTCAACCGTGTGGTTATCTTGAAATTAATTGCGGAAACGTAAGAGAGCAGGCTTTTCAAGAAATTTGGGAAAACTCAAAGGTTTTCAACGACCTTAGGGATTTTTCAAAGCTTGAAGGAAAATGCGGTGCTTGCGAGTATAAGAAAGTTTGCGGAGGTTGTAGAGCTCGTGCTTACGCAAGAACCGGAAATTACCTCGCCGAAGAGCCTTACTGTGTGTATGAACCAAGGACAAAGGGCAAAGGGCAAAGAGTCCATAGTTGACAGTCGGAAGTCGGTAGCGAAAGACACTGATAGCTAAAAGAGATTGCCACGCTCCCTTTGGTCGATCGCAATGACAAAATTCAACAGTCTCGGAAACCAGGTTTTGGTATGGAGAGTGGTGGGTTGTTTCTTAGGAGGAGCCATAGGCGACGAAGTAACCTCAAAAGCAGAGAGCAAGAGGTAAATTTAAGATATGGATAAAATCGACAAGCAGTTATTAGACATCATTCAATCTAAATTCCCAATAAACAAGAGACCATTTCAAGTCCTTGCAAAAGAATTTGACTTAACGGACGAAGAAATTATTTTCCGTCTTTGTAAGTTAAAGAAAGAGGGAATTATCCGGCGCATTGGCGCCGTTTTTAATTCCCAGAGCTTAGGTTATGTAAGCACACTTTTGGCGATGAAGGTTCCAAAGCAGCGCGTCGAAGAAGTTGCGAATACGATTAATAGTTATACGGGTGTGACTCACAACTACCTTCGAGATCACGATTACAATCTCTGGTTTACTTTAACGGCTTCCTCTGAGAAAAAACTTCATTCGATAATTGACGAAATTAAAGCGAAAACTGAGATCTCCAAATTGCTTTTTCTCCCCGCTATCAGGCTTTTCAAGATAGGTGTAAAGTTTAGTTTAGGTGAGTCGGCAATCGGTAGTTGGGAGACGAGAGTAAAAAAATTTGAGACCGAAACTCAAAAGCACGAATTTTCTGCGAAAGAGATAAGTCTAATTAAGCAAATACAAGGGGATATTTTATTAGAAGAAAGACCCTTTAAAAAAATTGCCAATGGAATTGATGTTTCTGAAAAATGGGTTGTTGAAAAAATTGATGAATTGAAAAGGTTGGGTATCATAAGGCGTTTTGGCGCCATCTTGAGGCACAAGGAAGTGGGTTTTAAGTTTAACGCTATGGGAGCGTGGATTGTTTCAAAAGAAAGAGTCGATGAAGTTGGAAGGATTATGACTTCCTTTGAAGAAGTTAGCCATTGTTATGAGCGTCCCACCTATCCGGATTGGCCGTATAATTTGTTTACCATGATCCATGGAAGAAGCCAGGAAGAATGTGAAGATGTGGCCACCGCCATCTCGGAGGCCATAGGGATTGAGAATTATAAACTATTGTATAGTACAAAGGAATTTAAAAAAGCGAGCATGAAATATTTTTTGGATGAAGATTAATGTAGGGAGTGAAAGAAATTTGAACGCCAAAACTTCAAAAAAGTTATTTAAAGATGCTAAAAAATATATTCCCGGCGGAGTGAATAGTCCCGTTAGGGCGTTTAAATCGGTGAACATGGAACCGCTTTTTATTTCAAGAGGCGATGGTTCTAAGATATATGACGTTGAGGGGAATGAATTTATAGATTACGTTTGCTCGTGGGGGCCTCTTATTTTAGGACATGCTCACCCGCAAGTTTTAACTTTTGTTAAAGAAGTAATGGAGCAAGGAACAAGTTTCGGAGCTCCAACTGAATTGGAAGTTGAAATGGCAAAGCAAGTGGTGGAAGCCGTTCCCTCCATCAATGAAGTTAGGATGGTAAGCTCTGGAACGGAAGCTGTTATGAGCGCTATAAGGTTGGCGAGGGGCTATACTGGCCGAAATAAAATTGTAAAATTCGATGGTTGTTATCATGGCCATTCCGATAGCATGCTTGTTGCTGCAGGTTCGGGCGTTGCCACGCTTGGGATTCCAGGGAGTCCTGGGGTTACGGAAGGAGCGGCCGAAGATACGATTATCTTAGACTATAATGACCTCGAATCAGTTGAAGATACAATAACTAAACAACATGAGAAAATAGCGTGTGTGATATTGGAGCCGATTGCGGCTAATATGGGGGTTGTTCCACCCGAACCCGGATTTCTTGAAGGTTTAAGAAAAATAACCGAAGAGTACGGAGTCATACTAATCTTTGATGAAGTTATCACCGGTTTTCGAGTAGCTTATGGTGGAGCCCAAGAGCTTTATGGTATCACTCCGGATTTAACTTGTCTTGGCAAGATTATCGGTGGAGGGTTTCCAGTGGGGGCATTTGGAGGCAAAAAGGAGATAATGCAGCATCTTGCACCGGTGGGGCCCGTCTATCAAGCGGGAACTCTTTCAGGCAATCCTGTGGCGATGGCGGCAGGACTTGCAACGCTTAAGATTCTGGCCCAGGGAGCTGTTTATGATGAACTTGAGAGAAAATCCGCAAAATTATCGGAGGGACTCAAAAAAGCGGCCGCGGATGCCGACATAAGCGTTTATTGTACTAGAGTAGACTCAGTGAGTTGCATGTTTTTTAACGGTTCAAAGATAGCTGATTACAAAACTGCTAAAAATTCGAATACCGAAAGGTACGCTCTGTACTTTAAAAATATGCTGGAAAGGGGTATCTATCTCGCCCCCTCTCAATTCGAGGCATGTTTTGTTTCAGCCGCTCACAGCGATGAGGATATTGAGAGAACAATAGAAACTGCAGCTACTTCGTTAAATAATTTAAATTAAAGCGGAGAAATTAATCGCATAGTTTGATAAAAGGTTAGATTAGAAGTTAGGAAGTATTCAAAAAAGGTTGCCTTCGGCTTCCACCTGTATTAGTTGATTGCAAACCCTTCAAAAGAGTCGACTAGTTTCAACGCAATCCGATTTCTATAGATTGAAATTTTTTAACAATTGGCTTGGTGTATAATTAATAAAATTACTAACTTTTTTGTGAGGGGAGCATGAATAAGTCATTTTTATTGATCTTAATAAGCGTTGGTCTTGCGGTTGCCGGACAAGTTTTTTTGAAGGTGGGAATGGGTCAAGTTGGTTCAATTGGTAGTTCTAGCATTGCAAACTGGCAAGACACGCTTTTAAAGGTAATTGCTACGCCGCAAATTTGGTTGGGGTTGATGCTTTATGGATTGTCCGCTCTCTCTTGGTTAATTGTGCTTTCTCGAGTTGAGTTAAGTTTTGCCTATCCCTTTGCGGCATTGGGTTATGCGGCGGTTGTGTTTGTATCTTGGCTTTATCTTAAAGAACCCGTGTCTCTTTTGCGCTGGTTGGGTGTTTTAGTAATTTGCTTGGGGGTAATTTTAATATCTAAAAGTTAGCGAGGGATTTTTGTTGTGTAAAAAAAAGTTGCTGACAATTTTTGGCACGAGACCTGAAGCGATTAAGCTTGCTCCAATTGTAAAGGAACTAGAGTCATCCTCTGAATTTTGCTCAATCATAGTAGCGACCGCTCAACACCGAGAGATGCTCGACCAAGTTTTAAGATTGTTTAAAATTGTACCCGATTACGATCTAGACATAATGAGTCCAGGACAGAACCTTTTTGATTTGACGGGAAGGGTTCTTGTTGAAATAAGGAAAGTTTTAGAAGAAGAAAAGCCCGATATGGTATTGGTTCAAGGGGATACCACCACAACCTTTGCAGCGGCTCTCGCGGCCTTTTACTTGAAAATTCCCGTGGGTTATATTGAGGCGGGCCTGCGGACATTTATCAAATATTGTCCTTTCCCCGAAGAGATAAACCGGGTGCTAACTACACACATAGCGGATTTTCATTTTGCTCCAACTGAAAATGCTAAGAAAAATTTACTAAAAGAAGGAATTTCTGCCGATAGAATTTATGTTACCGGCAACACTGTTATTGATGCTTTATTAAGTGTGGTAAAAGAAAATTATGTATTTAATCACCCCGTTTTAAGTAAGATTGATTTTGACTCAAGAAAGGTCATTTTGGTGACCGCTCATCGAAGAGAAAGTTGGGGAAAGCCTTTAAGGGATATTTGTAAAGCTGTTGATAAAATTGTTAAATTTTATCCTGAAATTGAAGTGGTCTTTTCCGTTCATTTAAACCCACAAGTGAGAGAAGTTGCTCATTCAATTTTAAAAGATAATAGAAGAATCCATCTAATGGACCCATTGGATTACGAGCCGTTTGTTCAGTTAATGAATAGGTCTTACATTATACTGACTGATTCTGGGGGGATTCAGGAAGAGGCACCTTCCTTGGGAAGGCCCGTTCTTGTTTTAAGGGAAACAACCGAGCGTCCTGAAGGTGTTGAAGCTGGGACCGTTAAAGTTGTGGGAACAAGAGTAGAAAATATTATCGCTGAAGTAGAAAAACTTTTAAAAAATCACGGAGATTATGAGAGAATGGCAAGGTCTGTTAATCCATACGGGGACGGAAAGTCGTCTAACAGAATTGTATCTAAGCTAAAAGAATTACTTAGCAAGAAAACTATATTTGAAACAGAAGGGCACTTCGAATGATTTACATTGTCATTCCGGCATATAACGAGGAAGAAAACATTGGTGTACTTTTAGAGCGGATCGATAAAGCATTAAAGGAAAAATATTTAGCGGTGGTTGTTGATGATGGGAGCACCGATAAAACAGATGAAATTGTTGAAGGCATGACTTCCAATTATCCAATTCGATGTCTTCACAACGTACCCAATCAAGGGTTAGGCATTACTTTGCATAATGGTTTAAAAGAAGCTGTTAAATTAAGCTCTGGCGGAGATATTATTGTTACCATGGACGGAGACGCTACTCATGATCCAATGTATATCGACTCGATGGTAAAGGAAATCGAAAACGGGGCGGATATAGTGATAGCTTCCAGATTTCTTCCTGGGGCAGGCGAGCGAGGACTCTCCGGTTTGAGGAAGTTTTTGAGTCGTGGAGCTGGTTTTCTTTTAAGATGTGCTTTTCCAATAAAAGGATTATGTGATTATACCAGCGGTTACAGAGCATTTAAAGCAGAGATTATTAAGAAAGCTTTTCAGGATTTTGATGATGGGTTTATCACTGAAACAGGTTTTTCTGTCACCCCGGAGATTTTAATAAAGTTACGTCGGTTTAAGATAGAAGTCAAAGAAATACCCTTTATACTTAAATACGATGCAAAAAAAGGTAGCAGCAAGTTGAATATTCCCAAAACTATAGTTCAATATCTTAAAATGATTTTTAAATATAAAGTTAGGGGGTTTTAAGTTTTTGAAACTAGAGCGTGAATGTCAAGTGGAAAAATCTTTGGTAATAATTCCTACGTACAATGAAAAAGATAATGTGGTTGAACTTGTTAAATTGATCTTCAGGCAGAAAGGCGATTTTGATGTGCTTTTTGTCGATGATGATTCGCCGGACGGAACCGCTAAAATTATAGAAGGGCTCGCTAAAAAAAATCCCAACATAAAGTTGCTGGTTCGTGTCGGCAGGAAAGGATATGGAAGATCTTGCATCGATGGGTTCAAATATGGTTTAAAGCACGGTTATAAGTTTTTTTTGCAAATGGACGCCGACCTCTCTCATGATTCTCGAATGATACCACTAATGATAGAGAATGCTGGAGATTGTGATTTGGTGATAGGTTCGAGATATATCGATGGGGGCAGAATCGTCGCAGAGTGGAGTCCTTATAGGAAACTTATAAGTTGGGGTGGTAGCAAATTTGCAAAAATCCTATTGGGGTTACCTGTTAATGATTGTACAAGCGGTTTTAGATGTTATTCTAACCGGGCGGTTAAAGCTCTTAACTTTAACCACATACGTTCCGAGGGATACTCTTTTTTACTTGAGATATTGTACAAGTGTTATATGAATGGATGTAATGTAAGGGAATTGCCAATAAGTTATGTGGATAGGCGGAAGGGTCAATCGAAATTATCACGAATTGTAATTCTTGAAGCTTTCTGGTTTGTTGTGTCGATGAGCGTAAAGAAATTTTTTAAAAGTCATAAAGAAGCCACAGCTAGAGATTGATGGTCCTCTAAAGTAAGCATTAAATTCAAGGAGGTTAAATGAAGGGACTAATACTTAGCGGGGGAACAGGAACAAGACTTAGGCCCATTACCTATACCAGCGCGAAACAGCTTGTTCCCGTGGCAAACAAACCCATTCTTTTTTATGCCATAGAGACCATACAGGATGCAGGGATAACCGATATTGGTATAGTTATTGGAGATACTGGTGAAGAGGTGAAAGCAGCCGTTGGTGATGGTGACAGGTGGGGTGTAAAGGTAACATATATTGAGCAAGAGTCCCCTCTGGGCTTGGCCCATGCCGTTAAAATTGCACATGACTTTATAGAAGATGACGATTTTGTCATGTATTTAGGAGATAACCTGGTTAAAGAAGGTATTAATGGTCTCGTGAAAGAATTCAAACAGACCAATTGCAACTGTCAGATTTTATTATCTCACGTGAAAGATCCTCAGCGCTTTGGAGTAGCGGAGCTATCCAACGGCAAGGTGATTGGTCTAGTGGAAAAACCAAAGGAACCAAAGAGCGACTTGGCGTTGGTTGGAGTCTATATGTTCGATAAGAGTATTTTTGAGGCGGTAAATGCTATCAAGCCGTCTCGGAGAAATGAACTTGAGATAACCGACGCTATTCAATATTTAATCGATAAAAGATACGTTGTGCATCCTCATATAATTGACGGTTGGTGGAAAGATACCGGAAAATTAGAAGATTTGTTGGAGGCAAACCGTATTATGCTGGAACTTATTGACGAAAGAATTGATGGCAACGTGGATGACAAGACTCAAGTTTTAGGCAAGGTTATTGTGGAAAAGGGAGCAGTGATTAAGGAAAGCATAATTAGAGGTCCTGCTATAATTGGGTACAATAGCGAAATAGTTAATTCATATGTTGGACCTTTTACCTCGATTCACGATAATGTAAAAATTAAGGAAAGTGAAGTTGAGCACAGTATAATTTTAGCGGATTGTTTGATTAATGATATAGGCAGTCGCATAGAAGATACTCTTTTGGGAAGAAATGTGAAAGTTCACAAAAGCGATACAAAACCAAAAGCATATCGGCTTATGGTTGGAGACAATAGTGAGATTGAGGTTATCTAGAGTATAGCTGGTAGCAGATGGCATATAGCATATGGCTAAACTCTTCCTGTTTCCCTCCCCATTGACGGGGGAGGGTTAGGGTGGGGGTGAACTACCAACTATCAACTACAGACTACCGACTGATTAGTGTAGGGCAATGGGTAAAGATTTGGTTTCAACTATACTACATAATCCATAGCCCAAAAGGAGGTATTTAATGATAAAAGATGTGCAGATAAAAAAACTTAAGACGATACCGGATGAGCGTGGTTTTTTAATGGAGATGTTAAGATGTGACGATTCAATCTTTGAAAAATTTGGGCAAGTTTATATAACTGGCTGCAAGAAGGGCGCGGCTAAGGCTTGGCACTATCATAAAGAGCAAGATGATCATTTTATCTGTGTCTCCGGTAAGACCTTAGTGGTTTTATGTGATTTAAGGAAGGACTCTTCAACCTATAAAGAGGTAAACGAGTTTGTTTTAGAGGCGCCGCCCGCACCAGGGGGCAGGCCTCATTGTGAGGAAAATGAACCGACCGCCTGCATCGGGGGACAGATTTTACTCAAGATTCCAGCTTGGGTGGCACACGGTTTTGCTGCTCTGGATTGTGATGAGGCAAGAATTATAAATGTTCCAACGAAACCTTATAGATATGATAATCCCGATGAGCTTCGCTTTCCTTGGGACAGTGAGGAAATACCTTATAAATGGCCTGATTTTATAACATATGGGGGTTGATGTTGAGACTTTTAATAACCGGTGGGGCCGGATTTATAGGCAGCAACTTTATAAGATATATGTTAAAAGTTCACCCGAATTACAAAATCATCAACCTCGATAAACTTACTTATGCCGGAAACCTAGATAATCTAAAGGACATAGAGAAAAATCCCAATTACAGTTTCATAAAAGGCGATATTTGTGATACTTCACTTGTCTTAAAGTTGGCTAAAGAGGTTGATGTTGTCATTAATTTCGCTGCAGAGAGTCACGTGGACCGCTCCATAGAATCTCCGGACGAGTTTATATCAACCAATATTTTTGGAACAAATAACCTCTTAAAGAGTGCCTTCGATGCAAAAATTAAGCGCTTTATCCAAATTTCAACCGATGAAACCTATGGCTCGATCGAAAGCGGCTCTTTTAAAGAAACCGATTCTTTGTTTCCAAACAGTCCTTATTCCGCAAGTAAAGCGTCGGGCGATTTAATTGCCCGCTCTTACTGGAAAACTTATGGATTTCCGGTGATTGTTACCAGAAGCACCAACAATTTCGGTCCTTATCAATACCCAGAAAAACTAATCCCTCTTTTTGTGACGAATGTTTTGGAAAACAAAAAAGTTCCACTTTACGGAGATGGGTTAAATGTGCGCGATTGGCTTTATGTTAAAGATAACTGTGAGGCAATTGACCTTATTTTGCATAAAGGAAAAGAGGGAGAGATTTATAACATTGGGGCAAAAAACGAACTCTCAAACATTGAAATAACCAAGATGGTTTTGGATGTTTTAGGCAAAGATGAAAATTTTATCGAACATGTCACCGATAGACCCGGTCATGACAGGAGATATTCGGTGGATATTTTAAAAATAAAAAAGCTTGGCTGGAATCCCCAGCACGATTTTGATGAGGCCTTGAAACTAACGGTAAATTGGTACAAAGATAACAAGTGGTGGTGGGAGAAACTGAAGTAGCTGATAGCAGATGGCTGAAGGCTAAGAGCTGTTAGTTTACGTCTTTATTTTTTTAATTCTTAATTTGAACTAACTCCCGACTACGGACTAACAACTGAAAGAGGTGGATCTTTCTGAAAATACTCATAACTGGCGCCAAAGGGATGCTTGGCTCGGATTTGGTCAAGGTATTATCCCTGCCTACTGGTAGGTATGGTAGCGAGCATGATATTGTAGGCCTATCTCACAGGGAGCTTGATATAACAAATAAAAAAGATGTTGATATTTGTATAAGCAATAATAAACCCGACATGGTTATTCATGCAGCAGCTTATACTGATGTTGATGGCTGTGAGTCGAATCGAGATTTAGCATTTAAAGTAAATGCCGAGGGCGCCAAAAATGTGGCAAGTGCTTGTAGGGTAATAGGTTCGGCTATGGTTTACATAAGCACCGATTATGTTTTTAACGGAATAAAAAATGCGCCTTATATGGAAGAAGATAAAACATTCTCCACAAATACTTACGGGGAATCCAAGCTTTTAGGAGAAGAACATGTAAGTTCAATTTTAAAAGATTATTATATTGTTAGAACCTCTTGGTTGTTTGGAAAAAATGGGAAAAATTTTGTTGAGACAATTTTACGGCTTGCAAGAGAGAAGGACGAGCTTAGAATCGTAAATGACCAAGTTGGTTCTCCCACTTACACTTTCGATTTGGCTAAGGCCATAAAGGTCTTGATATCAAAGCGGAGTTTTGGTTGTTACCATGTTAGCAATCAGGGTTTTTGTTCGTGGTATGATTTCGCAAGAGAAATAATCAGAGAAAGCGAATCTGGGCCAAATAATGTTAAAGTCGTGCCTGTTTCAAGCGAAGAATTTAAAAGACCTGCAAACCGTCCTAAATATTCCGTTTTAGATTGTCGAAAATTTATGAATAAATATGATTACAATTTGAGAAATTGGGAAGAAGGATTGAAGGACTATTTGGCAGAAAGAATGGTAAATAGTTAAATAGCTGAAATTGTTTTGTGGGGTTGTGGGGGAAATATGAAACTTTGTTTTATTGGGTCTGGATATGTAGGATTAGTATCGGCAGCATGTTTTGCTGATATGGGTCACGAAGTTTATTGTGTGGATAAAGATAATGTAAAAATTGAAAGTCTAAAAAACGGTACCGTTCATTTTTATGAGCCAAAACTCAATGAACTAGTCAAAAAAAATGTTGAGCGAGGGCGCTTAAAATTTACAGAGGATTTAAAAAAGGCCTTAGTTTCCTCCGACTTAATCTTTATCACTGTTGGGACCCCTTCTTTGTATGATAGACGGGCTGATTTATCTCAAGTTGGAAATGCAGCTTCTGAAATTGGACGAACTATGAATGGTTACAAAGTAGTTGTTAACAAAAGCACGGTTCCTGTAGGCACGGCAGATTTGGTTAAGAAGATTATTCGAGAAAATCAAGCCGAGAAAATTCCTTTTGATGTAGTTTCTAATCCGGAGTTTTTGCGGGAAGGTAATGCCGTTTATGATTTTATGAATCCCGATAGAGTGATTGTGGGGATCTCTTCTGAAAAGGCAAGAGTTGTTATGGAGAAACTCTACACTTCCTTTCCCAACGTAATGTTCACCGATGTTCGAAGCGCTGAGATGATAAAGTATGCCTCAAATGCTTTTCTTGCGACTAAAATATCTTTTATAAATGAAGTTGCAAACCTTTGTGAAAAAGTTGGGGTTGATGTGACTGAAGTTGCAAAGGGGATGGGTTCCGATAAAAGGATTGGTCCAAGTTTTTTGAATGCGGGCATTGGTTTTGGCGGTTCCTGTTTTCCCAAAGACACGAAGGCGTTGGTCGAAATCGCCAAAGAAAATGATGTTGAATCCAAGATAGTTTCGGCTGTTATGGAGGTTAATAAAAAACAGAAACTTCGGCTCATTCAAAAATTGAAGAATATCTTCGGCAATCTCAACGATAAGACGGTAGGAGTTTTAGGTCTTTCGTTTAAACCCAATACCGACGATATTCGGGATGCTGTTTCGCTTGATGTCATAGAACAGCTGTTAGTTGAGGGAACAAAAATAAAGGCTCATGATCCCGTGGCAATTTCAAACACCAAAGAAGTTTTTCCACAGTTAAGTTATTCTAAAGATGTTTATGATGTAGCAAAGGATTGTGATGCCCTAATTATTGTAACGGAATGGGACGAATACAAGAAAATTGATTTTATGAAGATGAAAGATTTAATGAAAGATTCGATATTAATAGATGGGCGTAATTTATTTGATCGGGAAGAACTTGAGAAGCTTGGCTTTCATTACGAAGGCATCGGTAGATAGAAGGACTATCTAAAATTTTGGCCTCCGTCATTGCCTGGTACCTGGTACAGGGTTGTGTTAGGTCTTATGATGAACGGAGTGAAGCAATCTCTGTTTTCTCCCCCTTGATGGGGGAGGATTAAGGTGGGGGTGTTATTACCTTCTCTGCCGACAGGCAGAGAAGCAATTTCTAAACAGGAATTTTGTGCAGCTAAGAGATCAAATCTAACTGAGTTGGTTTCATTAAATTAGGAGGTTGAAGAGTTGAAAGCAGTTATTCCGGCAGCGGGGTTGGGAACAAGATTTTTACCGGCAACAAAAGCACAGCCAAAAGAGATGCTTCCCGTGGTAGATAAACCGACGATTCAATATGTTGTTGAGGAGGCCGTTGATTCTGGAGTTGATGATATCCTTATCATCACGGGACGTGGCAAGAGAGCCATAGAGGACCACTTTGATCGTTCCATAGAACTTGAGGCGTACCTTGAGGACAAAAATGATCATGATTATCTTGGAGAACTTATTGAGTTAGCAGAATTAGCTGATATCCATTATATCAGGCAAAAAGAAGCTAGAGGGCTGGGACAAGCGGTTAGTTGTGCAAAGAAGCATATAGGAAATGAACCCTTTGCAGTTCTTTTGGGTGATGTTATAACCATCTCAAACCCACCATGCACTGGAATCTTGTGGGAGTTTTATGAAAAGTATCAGGCTACAGTTATAGCGGTGGAGGAAGTTTCCTGGGACAAGGTTTCTTATTATGGAGCTATCAAAGGAGAAGAAGTTGAGCGGGGCATTTTTAAGTTAGAAGATATTGTTGAAAAACCAAGCAGAGACGAAGCCCCTTCAAATTTAGTTACCCTCGGAAGATACGTTCTTACTCCGACAATATTTGATTGCCTCGAAAAAATTTCCCCCGGGATTGGTAATGAAATTCAATTAACGGATGCTTTGCGGCTGTTGTTGGAACGAGAGCCCGTATATGCCTATCTTTATCAGGGCGATAGGCATGACATAGGAAACAAGCTCGGTTGGATTAAGGCAAATATTGAGCTGGCTTTGGCGTGCGATGGTTTAAGCGAGGGCTTAAAAGATTATCTTTTAAAAGTATGTCAGAAGTTTGGCAAAAAGGTGAATTGATGAAGATATTGATAACAAGACTGTTGAATTTTGTCATTGTGAACGACCTGCCACTGGCGGGGAGAGCGGCAATCTCCGAGTAACACTTTTAAAAATATGCTTAAGATTTAAATGAAAAGGTGAATTGAAGATATTGATAACTGGTTGCGCGGGTTTTATCGGCCGTAATGACTAAAACAGTTACCAGTTTCTCTTCGCAAAGAGCTATAAATTGGTTATAATAATCTGTGAGGAATTAGATCTGAAGAGTGAAGTATAAAATAAATGTAAAGTCAGGTGAGAGAAAAAATGTTTAAAAGAATTTATATTGATCCGGAAATTTGTGGTGGTAAACCTTGTATAAAAGGAACAAGAATTCCTGTCTTCGTTATCCTTGATTTATTGGCAACCGATCTTTCTGCTGAAGAAATTATTAAGGCTTACCCTGACTTGACTATTGATGATGTAAAGGCCGCTGTAGAATATGCAGCTTTTCTAACCAAAGAGAAATCAATAAAACTCAAGGTTGGCTAGCTTATGAAGTTTCTTGTGGACATGAATCTATCTCCTTTGGCTGCTCTTCACCTAAACAATCAAGGTCATGATGCGGTCCATGCTCGTAATTTAGGATTGAAGAAAGCAAAAGATAAAGAATTATTAAAAGTTGCCGTATCTGAGAAGAGAATAGTTGTTACTCAAGACCTTGATTTTGGCGAGCTTATTCTCTTTGCAGAGAAGCCCACGCCAGGTGTGATTATAATTCGTATAACTGGTGCTACACTCGATCGGGTTAATTTATGCCTTAAAAAAACATTATCTACTGTTACAGAGGAAGAAATACGAGGCACCGTAGTTATAGTGGAAGAAGATAGAATAAGGATTCATGAAAAAGATTAATCTAAATTACACAAGGATTCATGAAAATTGCTATCAACTCTATCATCGTGGTCTCCTTTCCGTCACTGCGGGCGACCAACCTGTTCCGAAAATCTGTCAAGGTTCTGAGAAAAGGGAGGCGGCAATCTCTTAAGCGTTCGTCACTGCGAGCGAAGCGTGGCAGTCTCTAAGTAACACATTAAAAAAATATGCTTAAGACTTAAATGAGAAGGTGAATTGATGAAGATGTTGGTAACAGGTTGCGCGGGCTTTATTGGTTCTCATCTATCTGAAAAATTGTGCGGGATGGGCGAAGATGTGGTTGGCATCGATTGTTTTACTGATTATTACCCCAAAGCCACAAAAGAAGCTAATTTAGAAAAACTTAAAGGTTGTAAAAATTTTAAATTCGTCGAAGCCGATTTAAATGAGATTGATTTAGAACTTTTGCTTAAAGACACCGATGCGGTATTTCATCAAGCTGCTCAAGCTGGTGTTAGGGCAAGCTGGGGTAAAAGTTTTGAGATTTATACGAAAAACAATATTTTAGTCACCCAAAAACTTCTTGAGGCGGCAAAAAAATCTAATCTCAAAAAATTTATTTACGCCTCATCTTCCTCGGTTTATGGCGATGCGGAAAAGTTGCCCTTAAAAGAAACCAATGTCCCTAAACCAATTTCTCCGTACGGGGTATCCAAACTGGCAGCAGAGCATCTTTGTTATCTTTACTGGAAGAACTTCGGTGTTCCCACGGTTTCCCTTAGGTATTTTACCGTTTATGGCCCACGCCAGAGACCCGATATGGCATTTAACAAGTTTATAAAAGCCGTGTTAAAGGGTGAGGAAATAGTCGTTTACGGGGATGGGAAACAAACGAGGGACTTCACTTTCATATCCGATGCCATCGATGCAAACATCGCTGCTTTGGAATTAGCGTCCGCCGGTACTATTTTTAATATTGGCGGCGGTTCAAGAGTTTTTCTTATTGATGCAATTAAAACGATTGAGGAGTTGGCTGGTCAAAAGGCTAAAATTAAATATATTGAGAAGCAAAAGGGAGATGTCAGAGATACTTTAGCCGATACCTCTTTAGCAAAAAGCTTGATTGGCTATGAGCCTAAGGTGAACTTAAAAGAAGGGCTTGAAGAAGAAACTAAGTGGATGAAAAAGTTGTTCAAAGTTTCATGATTTTTCTATTTTTAAAAATAAGGTTAAAATCGATGTGTATCAAATAAAGGGGTTTTATGGGTTCACTTATTGAAAGATTGAAAGTTTTTTCATTAAAGAAAATTTTAGAAATTCATTCCTTATCTTACAGATTGGCGGGCTCTTTATCACAAAAAGTTGAGAAAAACGGTTTGCATCCAAAACACAGGATAATGAATTATCACAAATTCTTTGTCAATAATATTGAAGAAGGGGATACTGTTCTTGATATTGGTTGCGGTAATGGTGCGTTAACTTTTGATTTGGCCAAGAAAGCAAAGAAAGTTGTGGGAATTGATATAAATGAAAAGAATATTGAAGTCGCAAAGAGTAAGTATAATTCTGCGAATATAGAATATAAAGTGGGCGATGCCACCAAGGATTTAGATAATAAAAAATTTGATGCGGTTGTTTTATCAAATATTTTGGAACACATTGAAGACAGGGAAGATTTTTTAAATAAGATTAAAAATTTAGCGCCTAAGATTTTAATTAGAGTGCCGATGATTAATCGTGATTGGATAACTCTATACAAGAAAGAATTAGGGCTGGAATGGCGCTCAGATAAGACTCATTTTATTGAATACACTTTGGATTCTTTTAAAAAAGAAATTAAAAAAATTGGTTTGGGTTTAGAAAATTATTCGATTCAGTTTGGAGAAATATGGGCAGTAATAAAGTAAAAATTTTAAAAGACGCTCTTTCCAATTTTTCGTTAAATAAAAAATTTGATTTGTCTTATGTTGTCGAAGCTCCAGATTGGGTAATTAAATGGGATGGAGAATATATAACAGGAAATCTTAATAGGTTGGGATTACTTGAAGCGAGAACTACAACTAGCTATTTGGGTTTAAGAAATCAGATTGTTCACTTCGGTTCAATAAATATTTTTTTAAGCAACGAAGGATTTAAGAAGCCACACTGGTCGAATAAGATAGTCGTTACAGGTTTTCATCTTGTACCGGGTGACCCAAGGTTAAAATTTATAAGAAAAGCAGATAAACATATATATTTTTTCCACACTTCCTGCAATATTACCAAGCAAAAACTTATTGAACTTGGTGTCTCTGAAGAAAAAATTATCGTCATCCCGCTGGGAGTTGACTTATCTCTATTTAAGCCTGTCTCTTCTGAGGAAAAACAGAAAATAAAAGAGCAACTGGGAATCCCTCAAGATAAAATAGTAATTGGTTCTTTTCAAAAAGATGGCGTGGGATGGGACGAAGGCCTAGAGCCAAAACTGATAAAGGGACCAGACGTTTTTGTAAAAGCGGCTGAAAAACTGGCGAAAAATTATCCTATCTTTGTTTTATTAGTTGGCCCAGCTAGGGGATATGTTAAAAATGAACTTAAAAAACTAGGAATCCCTTTTAAACATACTTATTTAAAAAGTTTTCCTGATATTGCTAAGTATTATCGTGCATTGGACTTATATCTGATTACCTCAAGAGTAGAGGGAGGCCCAAAGGCAATTTTGGAGGCATGGGCGAGCGGAGTTCCGGTTGTAAGCACTAAAGTGGGAATAGTTCCAGATATTGCCCAGGACGAGAATAATGTTTTATTGACTGAGGTTGAAGATGTTGATGAAATTGCGAAACAAGCAGTTAGATTAATAGAGAACGTTAATTTAAAAGAAAGATTAACGCAAAATGCTTTGGGTGAAGTTAAAAAAAATAGTTGGGACAATATTGTCAATAGATACTACAAGGAGATTTATTCAAGGTTATGAAGATTCATATCTTATACCAGTTTAAGAATCAACCCTGGGGTGGGGGAAATCAGTTTTTAAAAGCGCTAAAGAGCGAATTTGAGAAGCAAAATGTTTATGAAAAAGAGCCGGATAAAGCTGACATAGTTTTATGTAATAGTCATCACAATTTAAAATATTGTTTTCAGATAAAACAAAAATATCCTAATAAAATAATAATTTATCGTGTTGATGGTCCGGTATCTCTTGTAAGAGGAAAAGATAAAGAAATAGATGAGGTCATAACCTTATTTAACAAGTCTTTTGCTGACGGGGTCATTTTTCAATCTGAGTGGTGTAGAAAGCAAAATAAAAAGTATTTTAATATCACTTCCAAATACGAAACGGTAATTCACAACGCTTCCGACAATCGAGTTTTTAATAAAGATAGTAAACAAAAATTCAATTCAAAAGAAAAAATAAAATTAATTGCAACGAGTTGGTCGCCTAATTGGCGAAAGGGCTTTGAAATTTATAGGTATTTAGATGAAAATTTGGACTTTTCTAAGCATGAGATGACTTTTGTCGGTAATTCGCCAATCGACTTCAAAAATA
>Ga0209614_1000397_pt1 | contig 39426 bp, 33 predicted proteins | sample BlaSprsedimmetaG_FD_185484 | JGI IMG/M metagenome (GOLD analysis project Ga0209614, IMG submission 185484) | Hot spring sediment bacterial and archeal communities from California, USA to study Microbial Dark Matter (Phase II) - Blank Spring... ...
CGTCCTATTTGACGCTCTTGTAACTACCCAGGCCATTATGGTTTTGACACAGAGAGCCGCTGAGAAGGCACAGAGATTCACAGAGAATGCAACAAAAACATCTTTTTCTCCGTGTTTCTCTGTGAAATGCTCTGTGAAACTCTGTGTCACAACCAAGCTGGGTAGTTACACGCTCTTTACCATAATGCCCGTGCGGTTGCACATCTGGTGTCTCGATTTCGACTGGGCAGTGGCTGGCTGCGATGTCCCCGAACTGGTCAGCTTTTGTGATTGTACCCTTGTTTGAAATTTGAGGCAAATGGGGTTCGGAGAGTCGCTTCTGCTGCTGGAGTGTATAGCGGCCGCTTGCAAATTCCAGCAATCCGGCTACAATACCGCCCACCCTGGAGGTGAAAGCGATTCATGAACAAAATGACTAGCGCCCAAGTTCGACAGAGTTTTCTCGATTTCTTTGCCCAGCATGGGCACACCATCGTGCCCAGCGCCAGTTTGGTGCCGGTGGATGATCCCACTCTGTTGTTCACCAATGCCGGGATGAACCAGTTCAAGGACGTGTTCCTGGGCCTGGGCAGCCGGGAATACACCCGCGCTGCCGATACTCAAAAGTGTATGCGCGTCTCCGGCAAGCACAACGACCTGGATGACGTGGGACGGGATGGCACCCACCATACCTTCTTCGAGATGCTGGGCAATTGGTCATTTGGCGATTATTACAAGCGTGAGGCGATTGCCTGGGCCTGGGAGCTGTTGACAGAGGTTTGGGAACTGCCAAAAGCGCGCTTGTGGGCCACGGTCTTTAAGGACGAGTACGACGAGTTGGAGCCAGACGAGGAAGCGGCCGCGTTCTGGCGTTCGGAGACGGACATTCCGCCCGACCACATCCTGTATTTTGGCCGTAAGGACAACTTTTGGGAGATGGCCGACACCGGTCCCTGCGGTCCGTGCAGCGAAATCCATTACGATCGCGGGGTCGAAGCCTGCACGTGTCGAGATGACCCTGATCACGTCTGCCAGGTCAATGACGATTGTGGTCGCTATATCGAGCTGTGGAACCTGGTGTTCATCCAGTACAACAAGGAGGCCGATGGTACGTTACACACCTTGCCCGCCAAGCATGTAGACACCGGGGCCGGCTTTGAGCGGTTGGTCTCTATTCTGCAAGGGGTTGCTTCCAATTACGAGACCGACCTGTTTCTTCCCATCATCGAGCGGGTCCAGGAAATGATGGGCCATACCGACGCCGAGGTAGAGGAGCACCTGGTCTCTTATCGGGTCATCGCCGACCACGGGCGGGCGATCACGTTTCTCGTCGGCGATGGCGTGCTGCCGGGTAACGAGGGGCGGAATTACGTGCTGCGCATGATCCTGCGCCGGGCGGCCCGCTTCGGGCGCAAGATGGGCTTTACCCGGCCTTTCCTGGCCCAGGTAGCCAAAGTTGTGATCGAGGTGATGGGACAGCAATTCCCCGAGCTGGTCAATCGGCAGCAGTTCATTCTCACCACTATCACCCAGGAGGAGGAGCGCTTCTTGCGGACTCTCGACTTGGGTCTAGCCCGGCTGGAAGAGGTGTTGGAGGATTTGAAGGAGCGGAGGGAGACCATCGTCCCTGGCGACGAGGTGTTCCGACTCTATGATACCTTTGGGTTGCCCCTAGAGATCACCCGGGACGTAGCTGGCGAACGGGGCTTGGGAGTGGACGAGGCCGGCTATCAGGCCGCCCTGGAAGAACAGCGGCGGCGCGCCCGGCAGTCGGATACCTTTGAGGCGCACGACGAGGAGGCGATGAGGGTGTACAGCCGGGTGTTGGCTCACCTGCACGAGGGGGATCTGGTGGGCCCGGGCGGCGTAGCCCACGATCCATACCAGAGCACCGAGATAGAGACGACAGTCGTGGCGATGCTGCGGGATGGAGAGTTGGTCAAGTCTGCCAAGGAAGGGGACCGGGTGGAGGTGGTGTTGCCAGAGACTTGCTTCTACGTCGAATCGGGGGGACAGGTTTCTGACACGGGGTTTATCGCGGCCTATCTCGCAGAGCAGCACGAGCCAGTGTGGGAGATCGAGGTAGAGGATACGCGTCAGCCGATCCCTGGTCTGATCCTGCACATCGGCGAGGTGAAACAGGGGCGACCGCGGCTTGGGGATGCGGTCTGGGCAGTGGTGGATTACGCTCGCCGGATGGACATTGCCCGGAATCACACCGCGACCCACTTGCTGCACAGTGAGCTGCGCTACGTACTGGGCGAGCACGTAGCGCAGGCCGGATCGCTGGTCACGCCTGAGCGGCTGCGGTTCGACTTTACCCACCCGGCTATGCTAACCGAGGACGAGATAGACGTGGTGACTCGCTCCGTCAACGACGCGATCCTGCTCAACTATCCCGTCGAAGTGAGTGAGGAAACGTATCGCCAGGCGGTGAGCGAAGGGGTGATCGCGCTCTTTGGTGAAAAATATGGCGATACGGTCCGGGTGTTGCGGATCGGGTGGCCTGATGAACCGTTCAGCCAGGAGCTGTGCGGCGGCACTCACCTGCACGAGACAGGGGAAATTGGCCTGTTCCACATTGTCTCCGAGGAGGGCGTGGGGGCAGGAGTGCGCCGTATCGAGGCGGTCACCGGTCGGGCGGCCGTGGACCTGGTAGAACGTCAACTGAGCACCCTCAAGCGGGCCGGGGCGTACCTGGGCGTCCCGCCTGACGAGGTTGACCGCAAAGTGTTGAATATGCTGGACGAGTTTCAATCTATGCGTAAGGAGATGGCCCACTTGCAGCAGCAGTTGGCGCGGCGCGAGTTCGAGACCCTGTTGGATCAGGTCGAAGTCGTGAGACAGGTCTCTTTGTTGAGTGCTCGGGTGGTCGCGCCCAGTATAGAAGTGTTACGCGAGATGACCGACTGGTTCCGGGACCGTTTGGGTTCTGGTGTCATAGTTCTGGGGACAGTGCTGGGCGAGCGTCCGGTTTTCGTCGCGGCCGCTACCACCGATTTGGTCCAGCGCGGTGTGGACGCAGCCGCTCTGATCCGCGGGGTCGCGCGCGTCGTGGGGGGAGGAGGGGGTGGCAAGCCCAACTTGGCCCAGGCCGGCGGGCGGGACGCGAGCCGATTGGATGAGGCGCTGCGCCAGGCCCCCCGGATTTTGGAAGAGCAGTTGGCTGCGTGATGGAATTGGGCGCTGGTTCGGTCATAGCTCTGCAACCCCAGGACGATCTATCCTCCGTCAAGTATCGCCTTGAGGGAGCGAATCGGGGGCGGGTGATCCTCGTTCTGCCCTGGGATATGCGCTTCCTCTCCCGGCCGCTGGATTTCGACCTTTTGCGGCGCAGCGCCGAATGGAGGCAGAGCGAGATCGCTATCGTCTCTCCCGATCCCGAACGGCGGGCGCTGGCTCACAGTTGTGGATTCCCGGCGTTTGCCACCGTGGCAGAGGCTCAAGAGACGGCCGTGTGGCGCACTCACACTCCCGAAAAGGTGACGCCACCTCCTCGTTTTTGGTGGGACGAAGCGATTGTGCTGGCGCCGCGACCCGTCCGTCCCCTCCCCCGATGGCTCGATGGGGTCAAACTTGGGTTCCGGCTGTTGGTTTTCCTGCTGGTGTGCGCGATTCTCGCCGGGACCGCGTATGCCGTTGTGCCCAGTGCTGTGGTTACGTTGGTGCCGACCGGTCAGGTCTTTAGCGTGATCGTGCCGGTTTCGGTGGATCCCGATATCGAGACGGTGGACCACACCGCGCAACTCATCCCGGCCCGGCGGCTGGGGGTGTATGTCTCCGGCTACGATCAAGTCGAGACGACGGGTGTGATGAGCGTCGTCAGCGGGCGCGCGACCGGCGTGGTGCTGTTCACCAACCTCCTGGCTCAGAACTATACCGTGCCGGCCGGCACCATCGTGCGCACCTCCTCGACCAGCTATCCGATCCGTTTCCGCACCACGGCTGACGTCGCTGTACCGGCCGGCGGCCAGGCGACGGCGCCTGTCGAGGGACTGATGGAGGGAGCGGGGAACGTGGGAGCCTTCCAGATCAATCGCGTGGAAGGGGTGGCAGGTTCGGCTGTCCGGGTGATCAACCCAGAGCCGACCGGTGGGGCGGATGCTAGCGATGTCCGCGTCGTCACGCAGGCGGATTATGATCGGCTGCGCAGTCATCTGATTCGGCAGTTATTCGAACAGGCTTCTGTGGAGATGGGGTACTTGTTAGAGCCGACCGAGATGCTGCTCCGGCAATCCATGCGCATCGAGGCGGTGCCCAAGGAATCCTATTCCCGGTTCCTCGCTGAGCAGGCCGACACAGTGGGTCTGGATATGCAGTTGCTGGTGAGCGGGCTGGCGGTAGACGTGGACGACGCCGAGGCGGTGGCATATGTCGACTTGACGCGCCGCCTGCCGCCGGGCTATGCGCTGGTGGATGCCCGCTTTGACGTGGGCGAATTGGCGGAGGAAGACGTTGGACCGGGGCTATTCACCTTTTTCGTGACCGCCAGCGGATATGCCGCTATCGGGCTCGACGCCGATGCCGCCGTGGAGATGATCCAGGGGACGCGTCTGGCCGATGCTCGGCGGCGGTTGACGGCCGAATTCCCGCTGGCCGAGCCTCCCCGGGTCAGCTTGTGGCCCCAGTGGCCTGAGCGGCTCGCATGGCTGGAGCGGGTGCCTTTCCTGCCCCTGCGCATCAGCGTAGAAGTTGTGTCTCACGAGCTGGATGGACTGTCCCTCGAAACGGAAGGATAGCGGCGTTGTGCGTGTGCTGGGCTTGGACGTGGGGGAACGACGGATTGGGATCGCCATCAGCGATCCACTGGGGATGGTGGCCCGTCCGCTGCCCGCCCTGGTGCGCAGCTCCAAGGCGGAGGATTTTGTCGCTCTCGCCGACCTGGTAGCCCAATACGACGTCCAGTTGGTGGTGGTGGGACGGCCCCTCAGTCTGGATGGCACCGAGGGTCCCCAGGGCCGCCGCGTCGCCCGCTACGCGCGGGCGTTGGCCGATGCCCTTCCGGTCCCCGTTGTCCTGTGGGATGAAAGGTTCAGCACCGTGGAGGCGGAGGATATCCTCTTGCAGAGCCGTAGGGGCAAGATGGAGAGGCGAAAGGCCCGCAAGGACGGAGAACTGGACGGTATTGCAGCGGCTGTGATTTTGCAGCACTATCTTGGAAGTCGCGCTTCCGCGTCGCCAGATGGCGATGGAGAGGAGAGGGTCATCGTTGAGACAAGTACAGATCAAGAGGCTGGCTAGATTCGTTCCCCTGTTGCTGCCCCTGGTGACGATGCTCGGTGCGTCCATCAGCGTCGGCTGCTTGCTGAGTGGTGCGGGGCCGGCCATAGGGAGTATCTCCCTGGGATTGTGCGGCATCACGTCGCCGGACGATCTTCTCATCGCGGCCTACCTGGAGGCGAACGCCGATTTATTGGAGCAGCCGGCCGGAAGCGACGATACCCCGGTCACATTTACGGTCCAGCCCGGAGAGACGGCGGGCGCCATTGCCACTCGGCTGCAGGAGGCCGGGCTGATCTCGGATGCGGAACTGTTTCGCCGCTACGCCCAGTATCACGGCTTGGATGCCGGGATCGAGGTGGGCGAGTTCACCCTGCGGCAGACGATGACCATCCCTGAAATCGCGCGGGCGCTGCAGGATGGGCGAAATCCCGAGCAGGTGGTGACGATCCAGGAAGGGCTGCGATTGGAGCAGGTGGCTGTCGTGGTCGCCAATCAAACCTCCATCCCGCAGGACGAGTTCCTGGCCCTGACGACCAGTGGGTGGCGGAACGCCGGCCTGGCCTTTGATTTTCTGGGTAATCTGCCGCACACCGCCACTTTGGAGGGGTTTCTCTTTCCAGAGACCTATCGCCTGCCCGAGGACGCGGACGCTGGAGCTCTGCTCACGCGCATGCTCGAGACCTTTGACGCGCGGGTGACCCTCGATATGCGGGCGGCAGCGGCCGAGCGAGGGCTGGACATTTACGAGGTGGTGACCCTGGCCTCTATCGTCGAGCGGGAGGCGGTAGTGGAGAGCGAACGTCCTCTCATTGCCGGCGTCTTTCACAATCGGCTGGAATCGGGTTGGTTCCTGGGTGCGGATCCGACCGTCCAATACGGGCTTGACGACCCGGGCAATTGGTGGCCGGTGTTGACCTTGAGCGATCTCGAGTCCGATTCGCCCTACAATACCTATCGCAATTTGGGCCTGCCGCCGGGTCCTATCTGTAGTCCAGGGTTGGCCTCCATCCAGGCTACCATCTATCCGACGGATAGTGACTACTTTTTCTTCCTCGCTGATTGTATCAAGGGGGATGGCAGCCACCTCTTTGCCGTCACCCAAGAGGAGCACAATCGCAATTACCGGATGTGCGGTGGTCAAATCCCCTAATTTCATTTGCATAGTGGGTGTGTTCGGCGCTGTTTTCCTCCTGGCGGCCTCGCTGACGGCCTGCCGGTTTCCTGGCGCTGTGCGCCCGGTCGTCAAGCTCGGCCTGGTGGCGCCGTTCGAGGGCCGCTACCGCTACGTTGGCTACGATGTCATCTATGCGGTGCGGCTGGCAGTGCGAGAGGTCAACGCCGCTGGTGGAGTGGGGGGATACGGCGTCGAACTGATTGCCTACGACGACGGCGCCGACCCGGCTCTGGCCGTGGAACAGGCTCGCAAGCTGGCGGTTGATCCGGCCGTCGTCGCGGCCATCGGTCACTTTCGTGAGGAGACGACGCGATCCGCGGTGAGTGTCTATGCTGAGGCTGGTATGTCTCTCGTGGGGCCGGCAGTGTTCACCCCAGGCCTGGCCGATGGCGTGGAGGGGGCTTTCGTCTACCGGTTGGGGCCGCCAGCTCAGGTAGTCGCTGGCGCGATTTTGGAGCGGATCGAGGGGTTGCGGCTGCAGCAGGCGGAGGGGGTCCGGACCACGCTGGTGACTCAGGGTGGTCCGCTGGGCGAGGCTGTGCAGCAGCTCACGCCGTCCGCTCTGCCGATGACGCTGGTGTCACCGGAGGAAGCCGACTGGGTGGCAACGGTGCTGGCGTCGAATCCGGACGTGGTCGTGGGTGACGCCGATCCGGTGACGGCCGGTGAGGTCGTCGCTGCGCTGCGGGCGGCCGGCTGGCAGGGGAGCTTTTTGGGTGGGCCAGAGCTGTCGGCCGCCGATTTTGTCGCCGTGGCCGAGGGGGCTGCGGTCGGGGCGCTGTTCGTCACCCCCTATCCCTTGCCCGCCGATGTTCCCGGCAGCGCCGATTTCGCGGCGGCGTACCGGGAGGTCTCGGGCGGCGTTTCGCCTGGCCCGCTCGCCCTCCCGACCTACGAGGCCGCTTGGGTGGTGTTGGAGGCGCTGGCCGAGGACATCTCGGCTGGCGGACCGACGCGAGCGGGGATAGCGGCGGCCCTCTCGGTCGTGGAACGAGATGGGGCGCTGGGGGGCATCCGATGGGATGCCGACGGCGATTGGACCGCCGCGCCGCTCTATTGGTATCGCGTGGGTGAGGGTGGGGCGCTCAGCCCGGTCCAGTTTTAACTGGCGATGCGCCGGTAGAACAGCGGCCTGCGCTGCACCGATGTGTCGCTAAAGGTGTGAGCGGCCAACACCCGTTCCTCGGCCGCTTCCATCTGCACCCGCTCGTTGGCATAGATGGTGAACAGCGGGGTGTCCTTTTGGACCAGGTCGCCCACTTTGTAATGCACGATCACGCCGACGCTGTGGTCTATACGGTCGCCTTTCTTTTCCCGCCCGCCGCCCAATTTGACCACTGCGTTTCCCACCTCGGCGGCGTTCAGTCTGGCTAGATATCCACTGCGCGGCGCGGGCACCGGTTTGATCAATTTGGCCTGGGGCAGCCGTTCCAATTCCTCGACGTAGCGCACGTCTCCGCCCTGGGCTTTGACCAACTGGGTGAACTTGCGCCAGGCAGCGCCCGAGGCCAGAGTTTCCAGGGCCAGCGTGAGGGCCGCGTTGATGTCGCTCGCCTTTCCGCTCATCAACAGCATCTCAGCAGCGATGATGATGCAGTGCTCTCGAAAGTCGGCGGGCCCGCCTTCGTGCAGCGTGTTGACCGCCTCGCGCAGTTCCAGCGCGTTCCCAACAGCCCAGCCCAGGGGTTGGTCCATATCGGAGATGAGCGCGACCACCTTTCTTCCGGCCAGAGCGCCCAGCTTGACCATGGCATTGGCCAACCGGTCCGCTTCCTCCAGCGTCTTCATGAACGCCCCACTGCCCACCTTGACGTCCAGCATGATACCCTGGGCGCCACCGGCCAGTTTCTTGCTCATAATCGAGCTGATGATGAGGGGGAGGGATTCGACGGTGGCGGTCACGTCGCGCAGGGCGTACAATTTCCGGTCCGCTGGAGCCAGGTCGGCGGTCTGCCCCGTCAGCACGATGCCGATCTGTTGGAGCTGGGCTTTGAAGGCGGCCTCGCTCAGGTCAGTGCGGTAGCCAGGGATAGACTCGAGCTTGTCAATCGTCCCGCCGCTAAAGCCCAGCCCTCGACCGGTCATTTTGGCGACCGGCACGTCGCAGGCTGCGATCAATGGGGCGACGACCAGGCTGACTTTGTCGCCGACTCCCCCCGTCGAGTGTTTGTCCACGGCGATGGGGGTGATGTCCTGCAAGTCCAGTATGTCGCCGGAATGGGCCATTGCCATCGTCAAGTCGTGGGTCTCCTGGTCGCTCATACCGTTCAGGTAGATCGCCATCAGCCAGGCCGCGGTCTGGTAATCTGGGATGCTGCCCTGGGTGTAGGCCTGGATGAAAAACTCGATCTCTTCTTGGGACAGTTCACCGCCGTCCCGTTTTTTAGCAATGATGTCTATCGCTTGCATAGGTCACCTCGATTTTCTCATCACGAATGACACGAATGGGCGAATTTCACGAATGTCTCTCTCATATCCACAGTCTGGTTTCCCTACCACAGTGGTGGATGCTCCCATTATACACACATTTAGTAGGATTGAGAAATTGACATTGAATTGGGATCGGTGTGCCACCATTGGATCTCTGAGACCTGAGAGCGGGCATAGGGGTACACGTCTGGCTTGCCAAACGTCTGCAGCCAGGCCGCCAGATTGAACTTGTCCTATGTCCAGACTGGCGAAAAGGCCGCTCTCAGTGCCCGCGTTGTAAGGCTCGATGAAACCACCGAACAAGAGTTTTTTCTTCAGTGCCTTCTCGGGCAGGTTGAAGCGCAGTCGCTCTCTTTCCCGCTGTAAGGAGTATGGCAGGTAGACGGCGCGTAGGTATTCCTCCAACCGAGCCCGGGGGTCAGGAAAGATCTGGGCCGGCAGGTGTACATCCAGGTGGAGTCGAGTGAACTGACCGGGAGAGAATCCCTCGGCTGGCCCCACGATCTCGAATGCCCATCCCGACCGTTTGCGCCGGTCGGACAGCACGTGGTACAGCGCTTCGGCATCCCATCCTTTGAGGGCAAATACCATTTCTCCGTTCACGGCAGGGAAACGGCCCGCCAAATTGGGGTGGGTAAACAGGCTTTCCCGCACGGATAGCAAGAGGTCCACCAGTTCTGGGAAGCGCTGGCCCAGTTCCCGGAACACGACCCGATTGAGGAATTCCGGCAGCACCCCAGCTAACCACGGTTCCATCCGCAGCCGAGCGTACACGGGTTGCAGCCGTCGCTTGCGGGCCACGATCTCGGGCAATTGAGTCGGAATCACCTTGCTCTCTGGCCGGTGAATGCGGTGCTGCAGGATGGCCTGGCGCTGCTCCTCATCTCGACACGCGCCGCACCCCAGACAGTGGCTTCCCAAACAGTATCCACTGTCTTGGCCCGCCTGAGCGTTCTGGTACTGGCGGTACAGGAACTCGGCGGAGGGATCGGACGCGACCCAATCCAGCGCGAAGGAATAGTCCTCGTCTTTTTCGCCCAGGAAAGCCGAGTTCCAGTGACCGGTCCGCTCCATCCAGCTCCGGAATTCGTCCCAATAGTCGGGTGGCAGGGTGGTGTCGAAGAAATAGCCCTTCTGGGCCAAGGTCACCAGCGGCTCGATCAACCAGCATCCCCCCAGGGCCAGTACTTGAGTGGTGCAGTAGGCGGGCCAGTCGAAGGCCAGTCGGAACTCGAACCCGTTGGTCTCACAGGCGGATTTGATCAGCCCAATCAGCGGCCGCCACGCCTCCTGGTCGAGGAACAGCCGATCGTACCGCAGCGGCGTGAAGGGCATCCGCACCAACAGCCCAAAGCTAAAGACGATGCGCACGCGCCGATTCCGAGACCGGCGCAGGTGTTTGAGCTGTTTGACAAAGGCCCGAAACTCGTCCACGTCTGCTTCACTCTCATGTCCGGTCAGCAAGTAGAACAGTTTGATCCGCCGGATGGGATTTCCCAGGAGGCGCTCCAGCAGCCCAGTGATCTCGTCAGTGACGAGGCTTTTGCACAGCCACGACCGCATGCGGGCGCTGATCCCCTCGATGCCCAGGGTGAAACTGTGCTTGTCAGCTGCTATCTCTGCCTCCAGCAGCCCTGGTGTGTTCTGCAGGATATCCACCCGTTGGCTCTTCAGAGTCACGCGGTCAAAGAGACGGTGCAGTTCTGGCAGCAGTGCTATGATGTCGCTGTGGGCGTTGACGCTGAAGCTGTACAGGCTCACTTCCTCGATTCCCTGGGATCGTTTGAGTTGGTAGGCCACCGGGAGGATGTCGGGCAGCGACATCTCCCGATAGGGCTTGCGGTCGTACCCCTCGAAGCAGAAAGCGCAAAAGGCCGGGCAGCCATAGTTGATCTGGAGGGAAGCCGTGTCCGCCTCGGGGGTGTTGAGGATGGGGTAGGTGGTCGGTACCCACTCTGGTTTTGGCGTGTGAAGCACTGCTTTCGAGGCCTGACGCGGGGATGCCGCCGCCCAGAATCCCGGTATATGCAATGCGACCAGGTCTTTGCCCTCTGTTCTGATCTCTTGCAGCCGGGTGATCAACTCCCCGACCCGTCCCTCTCCCTCGCCGAAAAAGATCCCATCCACCAGACTATCGCCATCATCCCGGATGACGGCCTGTGCTGCCATCCCATTGGAGCCGCCCAGGATGATGGTGGGGTATTCAGGGCCTCGTTGGCTGGAGAAGAGGGGGATGTGGGAGTGAATCAGCAGGTAGGGCAGGTTGACGAGTTCTAGGGTGTAGCTGTTCGAGATGAGGACCACATCGAATTCCCTGGCCGAGCGGCGCGACTGGATACCCGTCAGGTAGGGTACATTCTGTTGATCGAACAGGTCCCGTTCAGCGGCAGAGGGAAAAAATACCAGGTCGATATATGCGTCTGGAAGCGCGCGGCGCGCCTCCTGGAACAGGAACAGGTGGGGGAGGGATCGGTCCACATCCCGCAGCGGAGACAGCCGGGCGATCAATATCCGATGTGGGGCGGCCTCGAAATCCGGATTGCCAAAGGTGGGATTGTCGAAGGGGAGAAACTGGGCGAGCCGTTTTATCTCCGAGGGCGTTGGGTTTGCCATACCGTCAACCAGCCTGCCGACCATGCAGCGCGTTTCCCAGCCGACGAGCGCCTTCCTCCAGGTCCGGAAGCCGCAGAAAGGTAAAGCCCAGGCGGCAGTGCTGTTCGCCGCCTCCCGCGGCACAGAAGCGGGTCCCAGGCACGTAAGAGACGCCGGCTGCTTCGGCGATGGGCAGCAGAGCGTCGCTGTTCACTCCCGGCGGCAGCCGCAGCCAGACGAAAAAGCCCCCGCCCGGGCGGATGCAGTGACATCCCTCGGGGAGGTGACGGGCCAGCCCGTCCAGCAGCCGGTCGCGCCGCTGACGGTAGGTCGAGCGCAGGAGGTCCACCTGGCGGTCCAGCAGCCCCAGTTCGATGAACGCCGCCGCGACGTGGGCCATCAAGTGGTTGACCCCACCGCCGCTTTCGAGCATGCCGCTGCTCGTGCAACGGTGCACGATCTCGGGCGCGGCCAGCATCCATCCCAGTCGCAGGCCCGGCGCCAGCACTTTGGAGAACGTCCCCAGGTGCACCACAGGCCCGGCCGGGGACAGGCTGTACAGGGAGGGGGGTGGGGGGTTGTCGTACCACAGCTCGGAGTAGGGGTCATCCTCCAGGATCAGCAGTCCTTCCCGCTGGGCCAGGCCGGTCAGGGCCGTGCGGCGTTCGACGCCCATCGTGACGCCGGTAGGGTTGTTGTAGGTGGGCACCAGGTAGAGGAGGGAGACCCGTCGCTTGCGGCGCTCGAGAGCGGTTAGAACCTCTGCCAGCACGTCCACTTGCAAGCCGCCGTCGTCGGCCGGGATCGGAACCAGTTCCAGTTGGTGATCGCGCAGGATGCGCAGCGCCAAATGGTAGGTGGGGGATTCAACCAGCGCCACGTCGCCGGGCCGGGTCAGCAGCGTGCAGAGCATGTCCAACCCCTGGGATGTGCTCCCGGTGATCATGATCTGCTCCGGGGAGAGGGATGTGCTCTGCTGTCGTTCCCAGCGGGCTTGAAGCTGCTCGATCAGGCAGGCGGGCCCTCGTTCAGGGCCATAGGACAGAGCGAGAGGGCCGTCCCGGTCCAGCGCCGCGTGGGCCGCCCGGCGCAGTCCGTCCACGGGCAGCAGGTCCAGGGCCGGATGTCCCCATCGGAACTCGACGATGCCGGGACGGAGGGAGAATTGCGTGTCGGGTTGTGTTCTCACGGTGCCGCTCCCCCGTCTGGGTTTGCCTGTCCTCTCGTCACGCCGGTCCACACGGCTCTCTCGACTCGCTCGGCAGCGACCGCGTGGAGAGCCTCCATCTCCGCTTGGGACAGGAGGGGCGCGCCCTCCAGGGCGTAGGACCGGCTCAAGCGCTGGTACTTGGGCTGACCCAGATGGGTGTAGGCCAACAGTTCCCAGCGCTCGATGGCGGGCAGCGCGGCGGCGATGAAATCGCCCAGTGCGGCGACGTTCTCCGCGTCGGCGGTGTAGCCCGGGATGATGGGTGTGCGGATCCAGAGCCGCGCTCCCGTGGAAGCGATGCGGCGGACGTTATCCAGAATGAGGCGGTTGTCCAGGCCAGTGACGGCTTGGTGGCGCGCGGCGTCCCACAGCTTGAGATCGTAGAGCACCAGGTCGGCCCAGGGCAGCAGGCGCTCGTAGTCCTCCCAGGGGGCTGCTCCGCAGGTATCCAGCGCCACCGAGATGCCAGCCTCTCGACACTGGCGCGCCAGGGCAGTGATGAAATCGGCTTGCTGCATCGGCTCCCCGCCAGACAGGGTCACACCTCCGCCCGAGGTCTCGTAAAAGACGACATCCTTTGCCGTCTCGGTCAGAAGCTCTTCCACCGTCCATTCCTGCCCGATGATCTCCAGCGCGCCGCTGGGACAGGCCTCGGCGCAGGCCCCACAGGCGGTACATCGCTGCCGGGCGATGTGCATCCCCTGGGGTGTCAGCTCCAACGCCCCCTCCGGGCAGGCCGCGAGACAATCGCGGATGCCGATGCAGCGAGACTCGTACCAGACCAGCTCGGTCTGTGGGGAGAGGCCCTCGGGGTTGTGACACCACGGGCAGCGGAGGGGGCAGCCCTTGAAAAAGATGGTCGTGCGGATGCCGGGCCCGTCCCGGGTGCTAAAGCGTTGAATGTTGAACGTGCGGCCGGTTACCGTCATTGTGGGCGTGTCTCGAAACGAGTCGGCGGTGTCAAAATCCTCACCGCAAGCCGGCTTGCCGGTCGAATTGGTTCCAGGCCAACGAGAACAGCAGCGGCGGGCGATGTTGCACTGGCGTGGATAGCACCGACTCGGTCCAGCGGGCCGTGGCCTCGGCGGCTCGCTGGAAGCAGGATGTGGTGAACGCTAGCGCGGATTGGCCCTCCTCGGTGGGCGGCTCTTGTCGAAACGTCTCGCGCCGCTCCGATGCCTCGTGCAGGAACGCCGCCTCCAGCGCGTCCCGCTCCTGCCGGTAGAGCGGCATGCGGGTGGCATAGTCCCGGATCACGGCCCGGTGCAACCGCTCGTGGGTCCACCACAGCGACTCGGCGTCGCCCGCGCCGGCCGGTTCCGGACCGAGGATGGAGCGATCCGGCAGCCCAGCCTGGCCCGCTCCCAGGTAGAGCGGCTTGAAGATGGATGTGCAGGTGGCAGAGGTGCCGGTCAGCCAATAGGTCGGCTGGTTTGAGGATAGGTGGGCGACCATCCCGTTCACCGATTGGGCGGTGCGGGTCGGTCCAAAGCTGGCGTGGACGCACAGCGTCTCCATCAGCAGTCCGCGGCCGGGATTCCAGCCAGGGTCGGCGGCGGCCTGTGGCCCGTGGTCTCGCAGCGCGGCCATCATCGTCGCAGGAGTGATGTGGCCCTGCTGAGCCTCGAGCAGCTCGGTCGAGCGGCGTTGGCGGGTCCGGCAGCCGCCCAGACGGGTGTAGATCAAGTCCGAGTAGCAGTCGGCAAAGTGGAACGTGGCCGCCGATGAGCACCAGCCCTTTTCGATGGCGTGTTCCACCAGCCCTGGTGAGGCCAGGTCCCACTCGTGGCCGATGGTCAGGCCGTTGGAGATGGTGCGCACGTCGCGCACCCGTTCGGCGGCCCAGAATTGCCCCACCGTCTCCAGCACCCACGCCTCGCGGGGGTCGGCGATGATGAACGAGTTGTGGTAATACAACGCGTGCTGGAACCCACAGTTGCCGCCCTGTCCGTGGGCCGCCAGTAGCTCGACGATGGTGTCCAGCGCCTGGCGCGCCGACGTGCTCCGTTCCAATGCCAGGCGGATCATGTCCATCCCGGTCAGGCCAGGCCCTTTCTCGTAGGGTTCCCTGGTGAACACTGCCTCGTTGCCGATGGTCACGCCGTGCTCGTTGGCGCCCATCTCTCCACCCCACATCCAAAAGGGACGGGCGAGCAGCACTTGGCAGGTCTCCTCTACCTGGGGAACCTGGATGTAGGTGCACTGGACGCTGATTCCGGGGGCGTGCTGCGCCCTAGGCAGGTAGGTCAAGGCCTGGGCCTCGTTCGGCTCCCGGTCGCTGTTCTTGGCGACAATAACAGATCCATCGGCCGTGGCGGGACCGACGGCGACCAGCGTATCACACATATCATCTCCTCCTGTCGTTTACTCGCTCCGCAGCCGGGCGAATTCGGCGCGGAACTCGGCTTCCAGTTGGGCTTTGGCCTCCTCCGGCAGCAGACTGGCCTGCACCCCGTTGAGGCTGACGCGTTCCAGTTCGCCTGGGGCAAAATCGAAATGCTCGACCAAGACCCGGTACTCGTGACTCAAATCAGCGCCGAACATGGGCGGATCGTTCGAGTTGACGGTGACCAGTAGCCCGGCCTCCCACAGGCGACGGAGCGGGTGCACGTCATAGGTGGGATAGACACCCAGGCAGATGTTGCTGGTGGGGCAGACCTCCAGTGGAATCTGGCGCTCGCTGAGGTATGCGATCAGCTCGGGATCCTCCTCGCTGCGCACGCCGTGACCCACCCGATCGGCGTGGAGCAGGCGCAGCGCCGCCCAGACGCTTGCCGGTCCGGCGGTCTCGCCGGCGTGGGGGACGCGGGGCAGATCAGCCTGAGAGGCCCGTGCAAAGGTCTGCGCGAACAATTCGGCGGGGAAACCCGCCTCGCTGCCTCCCAGTCCCAGCGCCAGGACGCCATCCCCCCTCTCGCGGGCGGCCAACGCGATGTCGAGGGTCTCGCCCTGCGTCTCGGGGCGATTCCGATTGATGTCCAATACCCAGCCCCACCCTACACCAAACTCGGCCTGGGCCTCCGTTCGACCTTCATTCAGCCCCGTCATAATGTCTCGCCAGTCCAACCCGGTGAGCATGATGTTGGTGGTGATGGTAAAAGTCACCTCGGCGTACCGGATGTTCTGCCGGGCGCAGTCGGCCCCGAATTCGTAGGCGATCAGCCGGTAGTCGTCTGGGGTACGCAGGCAGTCGGTGATGGTGAAATAGACCTGGATGAAGTGGTCAAAATCGCGGAAGCGGTAAAAGTCCCGCAATCCCGCCACATCCTGAGCCGGCAGCGCGATGCCGTTGCGCCGGGCCAGTTCGAGGAGAGTCGCCGGGCGGATAGAGCCTTCCAGGTGCACGTGCAGCTCGACCTTGGGCATGCGGCGGGCGAACTCGCAGCGGTCCCATCGAGGAACATCCTCGTTCCTATGGTTGTCAGCGGTGGTCATTCGATTCTCTGCTTTCAATCCAGGCCCGGCGTCGGGCTGACGGTCATCGCGACGACCCGATCGGCACGCAGGCTCATGCAATTCACTCCTTGAACGACTCCCTCCTTCGGCGGCACCTCGGTAGCCGGGAAGCGGATCACCTTGCCGAGGTGAGAAATGGCGAACAGGTCGCTTTCTTCCTCGTTGACCGCCAACGCGCCCACCAGTCGCTCGGTCTTTATTCCGATCTTGCCGCTGGCGCCGGGAGATTTGTTGGCCCGGAAGCCGGACATCAAGCGGATTGCCCCCTTGCCGTCTTCACTGAGCAAAAAGACGCCACTTTTCTCCCGCACGGGGGTGATGGCAATGGCGACGTCCTCCTTGGTCAGCCGGATGCCCAAACAGCCGCTCACCGGGACCTGGCGGGCGGCGAATCGGATGGCCTGCCCCTGTTGGCTGGCGATAAAAAGGTCCCCATCGCCCCGGGACCAGCAGGCCGCCGCTGGAGACCCAAACCTGGCGACATCGTAGAGGACCGTGCCGGGGCGCAGCTTTTCTCCCACCAGGTGACCGGCGAACCAACGCACGTGTCCCCGTCGGGTCAGCAAAGCCACGTACAATTCCTGTCGGTCAGGCAGCACGATGGCCAGGCGCTCCCCCTCGTTGAGCGACAAACGCTCGGTGATGGATTGCCCACGGCTGTGGACCGGGGTTTCGAGCAGATTCTGCACCGGCAGCCGAAAGGCGCGGCCCTGATCGGTGATAAATACCAGGTGCTCACTCTCGTCGGCAATGACGAGAAAGGCCGGAGGATTTTCCTCTGGGGTCTCCAGATCGAACACGCCCATCTCACCGCGCCGCTGGCGGAAGTAGAGGTGGCGGGGCGTCCGCTTGGCCACTCCTGCCGCGTTGATGGTGATGACGTTGATGGTGGTCGGCGGCTCGCTTGGCTCGTTCAATTCCTCGATCGAGTCACTGCGCCGGGAGCGTGTTCGGCGCATCCCTTGCCGCAGTCGTTCCAGTTCCGACTCCAGAGCCTCGATGTAGGCTCGCACGTCTGGGGCCAGTTGGTCCAACTGGGGTCGTTCGATGTTCATACCCTTCATCACTCGTCTCCCCGTCTTCTCGATGGACGATCGTTCAGCTTGCTCCTACAGTCCGCGCCGGTTCAGCGGGATGAGCAACAGTTGTCTCGATTGTAGTTCAGATTGAGGGCTTGTCAAGCGGTGGGAGGCGGAACCAATAATATGTGCCGTGCACGCTGGCCTGGCTCTGCAGCTCGGCGGCCAGGGCGGGCAGCTCGCACCTGGGAATCAGCGCGCCGACGTTCAAGCGTCTCTCTCGTGCGGCCCATGAGCGCGCCACCCGTACGGCCTGGCATTGGCCCTCTGGTGTGATGCCCTCACCAGTCAGTCCCTCGATCCACAATCCGCGATAGGTCAGCGTGTCCACCGGCAGGAGTGTCACCGGCTCGATGGAGTGAGCAGCGTCAGCGCCGGGCTGGGGCGTCCACAACAGCAGTTCGTGGACTTGGCGATCGGTGGCAAAGCCGACACTCTCAAAGGCCCGCTGGCTGGCGACGTTTTCCACCCGAATTGCTGCCCGCGCCAGAGCAGCGGTGCGAGCCTGGGGGGCCTGGCAGATGCACGCGACAAGTCTCCGCCCCAGGTGTTGCCCTCGATGGACCGGCCTGACCGCCAGCAGGTCCACCTCCCAGCGGCGTTTGCCTCGGCGGTCCACGGTCAGGAAGGCGGAAGCGAACCCCAGTACGTCGTTCCCTTCGACGGCCACCCAGAGGGCCGCGCCGGGGGTTGTGATCTGGGCCTGGCACACGGGGGGTAGAATCGCCTGGTTCCAGACCTCGTGAGCGACGCGGGCGATCCCCGCCTCGTCGGTTGGCACGGCCCTACGTAAATGGATCATATCTCGTTTCCATACCACATCCATACACAAAAGCCCCCACGCTTGAGGGGGAGCAAGCTTGGTACTGGGGGCAATCGGGTCGGGATTATACCAGTCGCGTTGGGATTTGGCAAACAGTTCGCTTTGTGGTAGGATGACCTGGTGATGAAACGACGCTTTCAGGAGATCGAGCACACGGCCGACATTGCCATCCGGGTCTGGGGGCGGGATCTGGCAGAGCTGTTCGCCAACGCGGCCTATGGGATGGCCTGTCAGCTAGCGGACCCTGCCGCGGTGACCCTATCCGTGGAGCACGAGGTCGAGCTGGAGGCCTACGACCTCGAGACGCTGCTGGTGACCTGGCTGGGGGAGCTGTTGTATCTGGGCGAGCGGGACGGGATGGTCTTTCCTGCTTGCCAAGTGCTCGAAATCACTGCTACGACGGTGCGGGCCGTCGCCCAGGGTGGCCCTGTGGAAGAATATCACGGACACGTCAAGGCCGTCACGTTCAGTAACTTGAACGTCGAGTGCACCGATGCCGGGTGTGAGACTATGATTGTGTTCGATGTGTGAGAGTGAGGGGGGAAAATATGGCGCAAAAGAAGGACTTTAAGCGAGTGGACAGGTACATTTGGGAACTGCCCCAGGATTTTCGTGATGACATGCGTGTCCCGGTCCGGCTGTTCGGCGACGCAGAGTTGTTCGATATGGCCTTTCGCGACCGGACGGTCGAGCAGTTGACCAATACGGCGACATTGCCGGGCATCGTCAAGTATGCGATGGCCATGCCGGATTTTCACCAGGGGTACGGATTCCCCATCGGCGGCGTGGCGGCTATCGATGCCCAGACCGGCGTCATCTCCCCTGGCGGTGTAGGGTATGACATAAACTGCGGGGTGCGCTTGCTGGCCTCGCATCTGGAGCGGGGCGAGATCGAGCCAGAGGTGGAAAATCTCACGGCGACGTTGTACCAGACGTGTCCCAGCGGTGTTGGAGGGAAGGGGCGTGAGCGGGTCTCGGACCGTGAACTGGAAGAGTTGGTGATGGATGGGGCCAAATGGGCGCTGAAGCGCGGCCTGGCGCGGCGGGAGGACGTGGCTTGCACGGAGGAACAGGGGCATCTGGCGGGGGCGGACCCCAGCCAGTTGAGCAAACGGGCGTGGGAACGAGGCCGGGATCAGGTCGGCTCGCTGGGGGCGGGCAATCACTTTTTGGAGATTGACGTGGTGAGCGAGGTTTATGATGCCAAGGCGGCGGAGGCCTTTGGTCTGTGGCAGGGTCAGGTGGTGGTGCAGATTCACTGCGGCTCGCGCGGCTTTGGGCATCAGGTGTGTGATGATTACGTCAAGAGCTTGCAACCAGCGGTGAAAAAGTACAACATCCAAATCCCGGATCGGGAACTGGTCTGTGCTCCCATCAACTCTCCAGAGGGTCAAGCTTATTACGGCGCGATGGCCTGCGCCGTCAACTATGCCTTTGTCAATCGCCAGGTGTTGGTGATGGGGGTACGGGAAGCGTTCGAGCGGGTGCTGGCCGGCAAGGTGCGGGACTTTGATCTGTTTCAGGTGTACGATGTGGCCCACAATATCGCCAAGTTCGAGGAGCACGATCTGGATGGACGGCGCACGAGGCTATGTGTGCATCGCAAAGGAGCCACCCGTGCCTTTGGACCGGGCTATGCTGGTCTACCGGCCGCCTATCGAGACGTGGGGCAGCCGGTGCTGGTGCCCGGCTCGATGGGTACCGCTTCCTACGTCCTGGTGGGCACTCGGAAAGCGATGGACCTGACCTTTGGCTCGACCTGTCACGGGGCAGGCCGTACGATGAGCCGCACCCAGGCCCGCAAGTCGGTCTGGGGGGCGGATTTGCGCCAGGAGCTGGAGGGGCAGGGCATCGTCATCCGGGCCGGGAGCAACAAGGGCCTGGCCGAGGAAGCGCCGGCGGCCTACAAGGACGTCAGCCAGGTGGTGGAAGTGGTGCACGGCCTGGGTATCGCCCGCCGAGTGGCTCGCTTGGAGCCGATGGCGGTTATCAAGGGATGAGCGAACCATCAAGACGGAGAGGGGGCGGAGAAAGATCAGATTGAGGCAAACTGGTAGCTTGTTCGGTCCCCCAGAGATGCGCCAGGCGCTCTGTGATTCTCTGCGTTGTGCTGTGTGACACTGTGACTATGAACGCTGATACTCGGAACACTCGTCTGGAGCGCGTCCTGCTCCTGTTTTCTGCGGCCTTTCTCTTGGTGGGGATCGTCACCCTCATCGTGGGCGATGCACCTGACACCTCCCACATCGCCCGGTATACCTCGCGCCTGGTATTTGCTGGCAGCGCGTTCGTCGTCAGCTTTGCCGCGACTCACGTTTTCCTGGATCGCTACCTTCCGCGCCGGGATCCATTCTTGCTGCCTGTGGTCGCCCTGCTGGTTGGCTGGGGGCTGCTGCTCATCAGTCGGCTGGCGGTCAACTTTCTCCTCCGGCAGGCGGTGTGGCTGGTCATTTCCACCGCTGCCCTGTGGGCCATCGTCCGGTTGAGCCACGATCTGCGCTGGCTGCGGCGGTTTCGCTACACCTGGCTGCTGGGGGGACTGGCGCTGTTGGCGGCGACCCTCGCCTTTGGCGTCAATCCGTCCGGTTACGGTCAGCGCCTCTGGCTTGGAATGGGAGGAATCTATTTCCAGCCGGCCGAGCTGCTCAAGCTGTTGATGATCGTCTACCTGGCCTCCTACCTGGCCGAGAGAAGGGAATTGCTCATCACAGAACGGTGGCGCATCGGGCGGTGGCGGCTGCCGTCCCTGGCTTACGTCGGTCCGTTGGTGGCGATGCTGGGCCTGGCGATCGTTCTGTTGGCCTGGCAGCAGGACCTGGGGGCGGCGCTGCTGTTCTTTTTCACCTTTCTGGCCATGCTCTACCTGGCGACCAATCAATGGAAATACGTGGCCGCGGGCCTGGTTCTGTTCGCCATTCTGGGGGTGGTGGGCTACCAGTTCTCCGATCGCGTGGCGCTGCGCATAGACGGATGGCTCAATCCCTGGCCGGGCGCGGCGGATCGCTCGTTTCAGATCGTGCAGAGCCTGCTCGCCTTTGGCGCGGGGGGGGTCTTTGGACGTGGGCTGGGCCTGGGGTATCCGTCCTACATCCCCGCCGTGCACACCGATTTCGTCTTTGCCGCTGTCGGCGAAGAGTTCGGGCTGGCCGGGGTGTTGGTCATCGTCGCCCTGTACGGTGTCTTGCTGCTGCGGGGGTTTCGCATTGCGGCTCGAACGCCGCGTCCTTTCGAGCGCTTTCTGTCCGCCGGTCTGATGGCTGGCCTGGTGATCCAGGCCTGGGTCATTATGGCCGGCAATGCTAAACTGGCGCCCATCGCTGGCGTGACGCTGCCCTTTGTGTCCTACGGGGGCAGTTCTCTGTTGATCAGCTTTATCACCCTCGGTTTTCTGCTGCGCATCAGCTCTCCTGAGCGGAACGTTAGCCAGTTGGGGGACTGGGAATGCGGGGGTCTGGAAGCCGCTCACCGATCTGCCAACATGAAAGCCGCCGCTCTGCCCCTTTGTCACCTGGCGGGGGGCCTTACGCTGGCCCTGGTCCTGTTGGCTGCGACGTGCGGCTACTGGGCGGTGGTGCGGGCCGTTCCGCTGCGCGCCCGCGACGACAACCCGCGCCGCGTGTTGTACGAGCAGCGCATCGTGCGGGGCCGCATTCTGGATCGCCATCGGGATGTGCTGGCCGATGTAGAGATCAATCCAGACGGCGTCGTCTCGCGCCGCTATCCTGTGCCGGAGGCGGCGCCGTCCCTGGGGTATGCCAGCTTGCGGTATGGCACCGGCGGGGTCGAGGCGGCCTTTGACGTCGAGTTGCGGGGGGAGGTTGGGCTTACGGTCTGGCAGGCTGCGTGGGACGACCTGCTCCACGTCCCTCCCCGTGGTCAGAGCGTGCAGTTGACCCTCGATGCTGCGTCACAGATTGCGGCTCAACGGGCGCTGACTGCTGGGAAGCATACCGGCGCGGTGGTGCTGTTGGATGGCATCACCGGCGACATTTTTGTCATGGCCTCCAACCCAACCTATGATCCAGAGCGGTTGGACGAGCAGTGGGAGTCCTTGAGTAAGGATTCGTCGGCGCCGCTGGTCAACCGCGCGACGCAGGCTCTCTATCAACCGGGAGCGGCGATACAGACGGTCATCCTGGCCGAGGGGCTGGTCGAAGGCGTGACGGACCTTGCCTCCCCTGTCCTCGATGCGACAGACGAGCTGGCTGTAGATGGCTCCTCGTTGGGCTGCACGGTTCCTCTCTCTGCGCCATACACCCTGGGGGCTGCGTACGCGGCCGCCTGTCCGGCCCCCCTGGCGACCCTGGGGGAGCGTTTGGGATCCAGCGGCCTGGCAGGTGCGATGGAGCGCTGGGCCCTCACGACGCCTCCGCCGTTAGAGATTCCCACCGAGGCCGTCGCGTGGGATGGCAGCGCGCTTTCGACCAGGGTGACCCTGCGAGAGGAGGCGATTGGGCAGGGGGACCTGCTCGTATCTCCGTTGCACATGGCGTTGGTGGCGGGCACCCTCGCCAACGCTGGCGCAATGCCCGCTCCTCGATTGGTGCTTCGTATCCGGGACGCGGCGCAGGGGTGGCAGGAATATCCCGCCTCAGGATCCCGTCTGGTGTTGCCCCCCGATATCGCCAGGGATGTGTTGGACGCCTGGCCGACCTGGGCCACTGACGTCAAGGGGCACCACGGCGTAGCCATCGCCGGTCGGGGGCAGAGGCCGCACGCCTGGTTCCTGGGGGTGGCGCCGGCCCGCTTCCCTCGCTATGCCGTCGCTGTGCTCATCGAGCAGGCGGCAGATCCTCAGAGCGCCGTCGAGATTGGGACGACGTTGTTGCAGGCTGCCCTGCGATAGCACCCCTAGATTTACGGTGCTGGATGATTCGGTCTATCTGCGGCGTGTTCGTCGTTCGAGGTTGTTTGTTGGGGGGGGTGTTTCAACGCTTGCCTTGCTCCATGGGCATAGATCGAGTCGGGCAGCGTATCAACGGCTTCGTTAAAGTGGCGGACCGCCTCGGCCTCACGCCCTGTGCGGCGGCAGGCCAATCCCAGGTTGTAATAACCGGCTGCCAGATACTTGGCCCCCGGCTGCACCTGTTCGTTGATCAGAGCTTCCATCAGGGCGAGGCGGGCAGCCTCTGGATCCTGCATGCGCAGCAGGGTCACGCCCCGGTTGATGAGCACGATCTGGCGGCTGATGGCATCCGGTCCCAGGCGCAGGGTAAATTGGTAGAGATCGAGAGCCTGTCTGCAATTTCCTCGGGCTGTGAGCCAGTTCCCCAGGTCAACCAGCAGCCGCACGCGCATCGTGACGAGATAGAGGATGATGAGGAAGAGCAGAGGGTGGAGTGGTACGTTGGCGAGGGTCAGCGCGACACTGACGGCGATGATGATCAGACCTTCAATCGCAAAGCGGGTGGGTAGTCCCTGCCGGCGCAGATAAGACAGCCCACCAAAGCCGAGCAGGTAGAGCAGACCGATCAACAGGATGAGCAGAGATGGATGCATCGAAATCAATTTGGTCAGTTCAGCTTTCTGTTTCCAGCGCTGCTTTCAGGTTAGCCAGAACGACGTCCATTTCCTGCTCGTTTGCCTTGACGATGGCATTTTCCGCCAGCTTGCCCAGCACGGGGATTGGCACCACGTACTCGACGCTAAAGGTCGCCCTGGTACCGCCTGCCTCGGGCGTAAAAGTCCACGTGACGGTGTTTTCGATCCCGCCGCAGCTCCTGGTGGCGATGCGCTGGTTAGCGGTGTATTCGACTGTATCGGAGTCGCCCTCGAAGCGCATCCCGCTCATCTTGTAGACCCAATGCACGGCGGTGTAATGGCTGCCGTCAGGAGCCCGGTCTGTGCCCTGGCACTCTAGCATGCTGGGCCAGATCGCCGGCCAGTTGGCAGGTTCTGTCAGGAATGCGCTGACTTTTTCCACCGGTGCATCAATGAGAATGGATTTCTCCAGTTTTGCCATTTTTCTCTCTCTTTCTGCTAAATCTTTTTGACGCAGGAGGTGACTCGCAGAACACGGACTGGCAGGATCAGCGGATCTTGATCAGGCGTCGTTTGATCCACTAATCCTGCTCATCCGTGTTCTGTTGTCTGGCGCGCTATTCTGACGCGAACAGATAATCGGCCGTGCGGCTCAACATCTCGACGCCGCGCACTTCTTTTTCAAAGAGAGGCACGATGGCGCGCACGTCGGAAAAGCTGTCCCAGATTTCTTCCATGTAGGCGTCCTGCATCGCCACCCGGTTGCGCACGAAATCGGGCGAGTCCTCGGTCACGGTTGATTTGTCAATCAGCAGGTTCACCACCACGCCGCCGACGGGGATGCCGAATTCCTGGAACCAGTTGATGAAGCGTTTGATGACGGCGATGGGGAGGGCTTCTGGTAGGGTGATGAAAAAGAAAGCGGTCTGCGCGTCGTCAGTGAGCAGCGATTTAGCGCGTTCCATCCGCTCGCGCAGGCTGAGCAGATATTCCATCAGCGGATCCTTTTGCTCTTTTTTGCTGTAGGAGAGGATCTCTTTCAGCGATTTGGCCTCCTCACGACTCTGCATCATTTTGTTGACCCACATGCCGTACACGCTGGACATGCCCAGCAAGCGGCGGGCGTTGGCTGTGGGCGCCGTGTCGAAGACGTAGGCCTCGTATCGGTCCTCGAACATGAGGTCAATCATGTTCTCGAACATTGCCGATTCCTCGAAGGCTGGATTCATCGTCGCCGATTCGACGAATTCGTCGGCCTTGGTCTTGATGTCGGCATATTTGAGGAACCATTGGATCTTTTGTGTCAGCTCCACTTTCGACCGCTCGATGGTATCTTTGGTGTCAATCTCGTAGGCATCCAGATTGGGTGCACCTGCCACCGACGTTGGTTTTCCAAACACGTCCTGATCGAGCAGGCTGCTGAGGGAGTGGACCGGGTTGGTCGAGGCCAGCAGCGTCCGTTTACCCTGCTGCGCGATCCACAGCGCGGCCGCGCCAGCCATAACAGTCTTCCCGACGCCACCCTTGCCGCCGAAAAAGAGGTATTTCATCTGAGGGTGGTCGAGCAGGAATTGATGAGTCGTTGTCTCGATCATGCCTCACCTCCGAACAGAGCGTCTGCCACTTTGTCGATCATATCCAGACCGGTGATGTCGCGCTCGAATTCCTGGACGCGGGTCAGGACGTCGGCCCCGAAGGTGTCATCAATCTGCCCCAGGTATCTCTTTTGCATTTCGATGCGATGGTGCAGGTATTCGGGAATGTCTTGATCGGCCAGTTCGGGCGGGATGACGCGGTTGACGATGTAGCCAGAGATGGGGACCTGGTACTTGGCGAACAGGGTGGCCGCTTTGAGAGTATCTATGATGATCATCTCCTCCGGTGTGACGACAAAGAAGAAAGCGGTCTTTTCCCGGTCGGTCAGGATGCTGGAGGAGGTGTTGATGCGCTGTTTGATGTATTGCAACTCGGCCAGGATCTGATCCTCTTCGCTCTCCTTCTTTCGCTCTAGAACGGCTGCCACCTGAGCGTATTCCTGCATCTCTTCGCGCAGCGAGGTGATCTTGTCGATCCACTGGTCGTAGACGCTGGCCATACTCAGATAGTAGAGGGCGTGGCCGAGGGGCACCAGATCGTAGATGTAGTAATCGTATTCCGCGCCGACGACGATGTCTACCACGGCATCAAAGATGGCGCTCTCCTCCATCGCCGGCTCGGCCGCTGCGGCCTGGATATAGTTCTCGATCTCTTCTGGAATCTCGTCCATGCCGTACATGTCGCGGATTTTCTGGCGGATTTCCTCTTGATACTCGCGGATGTGCCGGTCGGCGTCAATCTCTTGTGCAAAGAGATTGGGCATGATCTCTACCGCGCCCTGGCCAAAAATGTCTCGCTCAAAGATGTCCGAGAGGGAGGCCTGGGGGTCTACCGAGAAGACGAGCACTTTGTAGCCCTGTTTGGCCAGCCAGTAGGCTGTGGCGGCGGAGAAGGTGGTCTTACCCAAACCGCCTTTGCCGCCGAATTCGATGTAGCGGCGGTTAGGGTGTTCTTGAAAGACTTTTGCCAGTGACAACGTTGTCTCCTTTCGGGATGCTTTGACTCTTGCTGGGGCTAGGCCAGCGCGTCGGTCAGGTCTCGCTCCCGCAACATCCGCCGCTTCCAGGTCGAGATCTGAGGGACGACGTAGGGCAGCAAGCGCAGCGAGTAGTAGGGGGGCAGGATCGGGATGCCCAGTAGATCGCCCATCGTGATCAGGATGAAGAGATGTTCCATGCTGCCGCGGGTCTTGAGGGCGAAGCGGGTCATATCGTGACCGGCCATGCCGTAGAGAAATTCCTTGGCCGATTGGCCGATGCGGGTCAATACATTTTGTTTTTCCTCTTCAGTCACAGTATCCTCCCATAGGTATTTTGTATCAGGACTTTAAAAGCCTCTGTTTTTGCTCGCGGACTAGCACAGACGCTCACGGATTTTCTCTGAATCCAAGATCCGTGTCCACCCGTGAAAATCCGTGAGCCGTTTATGCTCGTTTAGCCGATTCCTTCGATCAGGCAGGCTAGATCGGTCCAGTCACGCTCGCGCAGCAGACTTCGTTTCCAACTGTTGATGAGGGGGACGACGTAGGGCAGGAGGCGCAGAGTGTAGTAGGGTGGGAGAATCGGGAGGCCGATGATGTCGCCGAAGGTGATCAGGACGAATAGGTGTTCGACTTCCCCGCGTTCTTGCCGCAGGTCGCGCACCCATTCGTACGTGGTCATCCCGTAGACGAACTCGCCCGCTGCATGCAGCGCGCGGCGCAGTCGTGATCGAACCTGATCCCAATCGTTCACTAACATTCGCTTACTCTTGGTGCAAGGCGCTCGTCAGCAGTCGTTCCAGAGCGGCCGGCTCCCATCCGGTGTAGGTCGCCCGGCAATTGACGATAAAAGTCGGGTAGCGGCGTGCCCGGTATCGCAGAGATTTGAGAAATCCTTCCGGGGACTGCGGATCCACGATTCGGATTTGCAGCCGTTCTCCGTACTGGGCCGTCAGTTCTCGCAGCCAGGTCGCCAGCCGGTCAGCGTCTTCCAACACCTCTGCCGGGTAAGCCGTTTGGATCTCTTGGTGGACCGGCCCCCCGATGCCGGCGGCGTCGAATAGATGCTCGCATTGGGCGCAGTGGAAAAAGTCTGTCGGCCCATGAGCCAGGACTTGCAGTCGAATTGGCGCCGGGTGAGGCGTAGATGGCATATACTGACTCCATTTAGGATGGGAGGGTCGGGGGCGGCCCTCCCATCGAACAGTTATGTGCAAGCGATCACGCGGTCTCGGCGGCTTTCTTCTCCTGCGGTTTCTGGAGTGCTTTCCAGCCGTCGGCGATGAGGATCACCGCCGCCACGACCAACACCATGGCGATGACGCCGACAAGCAGAGCAGCGATGCTCTTCTGGGCCGTATCGGCGGCTGGCAGCGCTTTGAAAAAGTTATTGTAGGCCAGATACAGCAGAGCGGCGATGGTGGTCACGATCATAAAGATCGAAGGGTAGAGCGCCCATTCGTTCTTGCGCCCCTCGGCTCGCAGCCATAGTGAGATCAAGAGCAAGGCCAATCCGGCCATCAGCTGGTTCGAGGCCCCGAAGGCGGACCAGATCGTAAGCCAGGGGATGACCCAGACAAAGATCAGGGTCAAGATCAACGCGACGGTGGTGCCGACGTGAACGTTCTTCATCACCGGCAGCGCTTCACCTACCAGCTCGGCGCTGGCGACGCGCATGAATCGCACGCACAGTTGCATGATCGTCAGCGCCATGATGGTCAAAAAGACCGACCCATAGGCGACGCCGAACTCGCGGGGGATGCCGACATAGTTGAGAAAATTAGCCAGTCCGCCAGAGAAGACTGCTAGCGCTTTGGCGGCCCCGCCGGCGTCCTGGTAACCCTGGAAGCTCCCGAAGGCGACGGTGGCGGTCAGGAACGCAATCACAGCAAATACCATTTCCATGAACATTGCGCCGCCGCCAACCGGCAGGGCATCCGTTTCCTTTTCCAGTTGGCGGGCGGTGCCGGAGGTAGAGACCAGACTGTGCCAGCCGGAGACGGCGCCGCAGGCGATGGTGATGAAAAGCATGGGCCACAGCGGACCGCTGGCGGTGGTGAACTGGGTAAAGGCCGGGAAGTCTCCCATTCCAGGTCGCCAGATCAGCAGACCGATGATGCCGCCCAGCACGCCCAACGAGACGATCCAGAAGGAGACATAGTTGACTGGTTGGGCAAAGGACCAGATGGGCAGCACCGATCCCAGGTAGCAGAAGATGATCACCAACAGAGTCCCCAGCACTTGGGCCTGGGTGTTCCCCAGGAACCAGGGGGGAGACTCGGGCAGGCCGTAGAGTCCGGAGAAGATGTTGGACATGAAGGGCAGTGTGCTGATCCAGATGCCGACAAAGGTCAGCACGACGGTGATGATGGTGGTGATGATGACGTCCTGCTTCCAACGGTAGATCATCTGACCGGCCAGGATGCCCATCAAGACCACGGTGAGCATGCCGAAGGGGACTTTGGGGTTGGTCATCAGCACCTTGCCAACCGCGTTGCCGAAGGCGCCCATGATGAGCAGCAGGTAGAAGTAGAGAAAGATCATGAGAATGTTACGGGCGCGGGGTGAGATCAGTTTGTAACTGAGCGCCCCCATCGTGTCGCCTTCCCGGCGCACGCCCATAATCATGGCCCCATAGTCCTGCACCCAGCCGATGAAGAATGTGCCCAGAATGACCCAGGCCAGGGCTGGCAGCCAACCCCATTGGACAGCGATGATAGGGCCAGTGATCGGGCCCAGCGCGGCGATGGATTTGAACTGGTAGCCAAAGAGCACGTTGCGGCTGGTTGGTGTAAAGTCCACACCGTCCATATACATCCTGGCCGGGGTTGCCTTTTGGGGGTCAGGCTTTACGATGTCTTGGTCAATGCGCCGTGCGTACCAAAAGTACCCCACGCCGAGGCCCAGTGCTCCCAGGATTAACACGATAATTGAATTCATCGTTTACCCTCCTCAAGGTTGAAAGCGACTGTTGATTTACCAGTAAAAGTTGCGTTTTCTCGTTTGTCTCTTGGCACCTCCTTTGCCCCCGATGTGTGGTTATTTATTCGTCCGTTCGATCTGTGTCACGTTCTGTATCGTGTTCTGGAGATCGGTCCAAAACGATTGGCTGCTGTCTGTCGTTGCAGATAGGGGGTTGACTGCCATCTGTATTTGAATGTGAGGGTCGGTTTTGCGCCAGGAGAGGCGATGCAGGGTGGGTTCGTAGGAGGCCAGCCAAGGCTTGAGGGCATTTGCTTGACGCTCGGCACCAGGTCCTCGGTGCGCTATCAGCAACCTGGGTGTCTCTTGGCATATCCAGGCAAACTCCTGTTCTGCGCGCAGGCCCTTTGCGATTCTGTCTCCGGTCAAGAGAATCTCGACCTCACCCCGGCAAGGTGAACGCAAGGTGGCCTTAATTATAAGCCAGTCTTGACTCCCGCGCAAGTGATCGAGCAACCAGGCTATAAAGAATTCACGGTTTGTTATCAGCAACGTGATCTCTATGCGCCGGAAGGGGGAAGCCGCACGGGTGATGTTGATGCGAGCACCGGAGGCAGGAGAGCCGAGCCAGCCGGCTTCTCGTTCACCGCCGAGTACGTCCAACCCCTGTTCCAACCAGCGAAAAAGTCGTTGGCCACGGTGGCGGTTGTACAGATATCCCCATGCATACCACAGTCCCAAAATTATGCACAGGGCAATTACCAGTATGGCCTCCACGTCCATAATACATTCATCACCGAGTTGTGTTCACCAATTGCCTGTTATCATACTTGCCTTTGCCAGCTTGTCAAATGGAAGTGAACGTGGTGTGATCCTATCCCTGGTGGGGTGAATTGTGCAGTGCGTCGGCCACTGCCCGGGCCAGCCGTTCGAGGCTGGGCGGTTTGAGCAGCCAGGCGATCAATCCGTGGGCGCGCAACTCGTCAAGCTCCTTGTCCATCGGATGGCCGGTGAGCAGGATCACGGGCGTCTGCCAGCCCCTTTCCCGCAGGGTGTGGAATAAGGCGATTCCGCCCAGTCCGGGCATCACCACGTCGCTTACCACCAAGGCAATTTGCTCCGCCTGCTGCGCCATCAGCGCCAGTGCTTCCTGGCCATTCGCCGCTTCCAGCGCTTGATAGTTCCATTGTTCCAGGCTGACTACCAACGCGGTCCGCAGCGCGGCATTATCCTCCACTACCAGCACCACCTCGCCATGCCCCTGGGGTGTGATGGAGACGTCGCCCCGGAGCAGTTCGGGAGGGTGTGCCGCCAGCGTGGGCAGGTAGATGGAGAAGGTCGTCCCCTCGCCCACCTGGGTCTCGACGCCGATCTGTCCCCCGTGCTGACCCACGATGCCGTGCACCTGGGCCAGACCCAATCCGCTGCCCTCGCCCGGGCTCTTGGTGGTAAAGAACGGTTCAAAGATGTGAGGCAGGGCATCCGGTGAGATACCGGTGCCAGTATCGGATACCGTCAGCCGCACCCATTCCCCCATGTTCAGTTCTGGCAGGGGCGGGGAGGAGTCGCGCTCAACGGTGACCCGCTCCAGCCCCAGGCGCAAGACGCCCCCATGGGGCATCGCATCCCGGGCGTTGACGGCCAGGTTGGTGATCATCTGTTGCATACGTGTCGGGTCGGCGTTCACGGTATAGTCGTCCGGCTCGTAAGCCATAGTGATCTCGATGTGCTCCGGTAGAGTTCGTTGCAGCAGCTTGACCTGCTCTTTGAGGAGCGGCAGCAAGTCGAGGGGCCGTCGTTCCAGCACTGCCCGGCGGCTAAAGTCGAGGATCTGCTGAATCAGGCGGGCGGCGTGTTGAGCCTGCTGGTTGATGACTGCCATCCTTTCCCGATCCCGCTCTGAAAGCGAGCTTGAGCGCGCCGCTATCTGGGCGTAGAGCACGATGACGGCCATGATGTTGTTGAAATCGTGGGCGATGCCGGCGGCGAGTTGGCCGACGGCGGCCAGCCGCTCCTGCTGCTGGAGCTGGGTCTGAATCTCCCGTTCGCGGGTCACGTCCTTGATCACCAACACCCACTGCTCCGGTGCCGGGCCACTTTTGACCGGCCGGATGATGACCTCGAAAGTGCGCCTGTCGGCCTTGACCTCGTGCCACAGTCCCTTGGTGGGCGGTGAGGTGAGCAGTTCGTCCAGCGGGCGATCACCGAGGTGGGTGAGGACATCGCCTACTTTGGCCTCGGCCAAGGCAGCCAGGTCTTTTGCGGCTGGGGGATTGGCTTGCTGGACTCGCATCTCGGCATCCAGCAGCAGCACCCCCTCCGGCACGGTGGCGAGGATTTGGGCTACCTGTCGCGCCTGCTCGTGGATCTGGGCAGTCAGGTGCTCCCGTTCTTCCTCTGCCCGCTTGCGCGCGGTGATGTCCTCGATCATGGTCAGCTTGTAGAGGGGCATACCCCTGTCGTCACAGATGAGAGAGGCCGTCAGGTTGACCCACAGCGTTTGACCCGCCTTGGTGACGTAGCGCTTCTCGGTCTGGAGATATGGTAACTCGCCCCTCAACAGTTCGTCGGCCTGTTTTTTGCTGGTACCAATGTCTTCTGGATGGGTGATGTCAAGATAGGTCGATCTGACGAGTTCTTCCTCTGTGTATCCGGTCATACGGTACAGGGCAGCGTTGGCGCGGATGAAATGGTCGTCGGGGCTGAGGATGGCCATTCCCAGCGGTCCTTCCTCGAAAATCTTGCGGAACCGTTCTTCGCTTTCGCGCAGCGCTTTCTCTGCCTGTTTACGCTCGGTGATGTCATGACAAATGGAGAGTACGACTTGCTGCTCCCTATATGTAGCCAGTTGGGCAGTAACCTCCATGGGAATGCGTTTTTTTTCGCGATCCAAATGAACCGTTTCAAACGTCATTTCTCCATGTTTCAAAAGCTGTTGTATTCTTTCCTCAATACGTCCTGTTTGTTCAGGGATGTCTATGTTTGCTACATTTATTTGCTGTAATTCTTCCCTGCTGTATCCGTATTTTGTGCAGGCTTTGAGGTTGACGTCTACTATCCTGCCTGCCAGGTCGTGAACAAAGATGGCGTCGGCAATGCTGTTGAAAAGGTGCCGGTATTGTCTTTCACTCTCGCGCAGGGCCTCTTCCGTCTGTTTGCGCTCGGTGATATCAATGATGCTCACAATGATTCCCTTGACAGGTTCTAGAGGATCGAGAACGTTGACCCTGACATAGCCGTCGAACAGTGAACCATCCTGACGCCTGAACTTGGCGTCGGATTCGATCACCTTGCCCGCTCTCTGTTGCTCGTAGGCAATTTTTCCAATACGTTTGTATTCTTCCTCGCTGGCGTACAGTATCTCGGTGTCTTTTCCCAAATACTGCTCTTCTTCTGTGAATCCAAACATTCTGACCATAGCTTCGTTCGCCCATATTATGTTCCTGTCTTTGGCATGGGCAATCCCTACGGAAGAAGCGGTTAGAATATTGTTCAGTAGCTCTTTGCTTTCCCGCAGAGCCTCCTCTGCCTGTTTGCGCGCGGTGATGTCGTGCGTGATGCTGCCAATCATCAGCCCGCTGGTCGTTTCGATGAGGAATGCTACCTGCTGAAAGTGCCGGAACGTCCCGTCAGGGCGCTGTAGCCGGGCCTCGATGGGCTGCTTGAGCCAGGGTGCCTGCCTGGTCTGCAGCGCCTCTATAACCGCGGAGCGGAATTGCTCGTAGGTATCTGGTGTTTTCTGTTCCTCAGGGAGCACGAGGAAATGGAACTCCCAATAGGGTTTTCCTACGACCTCCGCTCTGCCGAGTCCGCTCAACTGTTCCGCTGCCAGGTTGAACTCGATGATGGTTCCTTCCTCGTTGCATAAAACAATCGCATCGTAGGACTGCTCAAAGACACGGCGGAACTTTTCCTCGCTTTCACGCAAGGCTATCTCAATCCGCTTGCGCTCGGTGATATCAGTTCCTACGCAAACGACGTACTCTACAGTCTCGTCTTGATTCAACTTGGGTGTCTTGGTGATGGCGATAAGTCGTACCTCGCCCTCGGCGTTGGGGATCCATTCCTCGGTGTGAATGGTTTCTCTCGTCTCGAACACCTGGCGGTTGCCCTCTTGGTAGACCTGCGCAACCTCCTCCGGGAGGAAATCGCTCAGTTTTTTGTGCTCGATGTCTGCCCGCTGCACCCCCAGGAACTCGGCATGGGCACGGTTGGCCATGCCATAGGTCTCCATATCGCTTAGATACCAGACTTGCGCGTCCATCGTGTCTAGCAGCAAGGCCTGTTCATTGGACTTTTCCTGCAGCGCGACTTCCGCCCACATCCGCTCGGTCATATCGCGCGCTACGGAGAGTACGAGGGAACGGTTTTCTAGCTCTAGCAAGCTCTGGCGAATTTCTACGGGAAAAATCGTTCCATCTTTACGGCGTTGGAGACTGGCGAAAATGAGCGGTTCACTGGCACTCGATTCCTGCCAATGCCGTTCCTGGTGGTCATGACTGTCTATCTCTATGTCCCGTGTAGACATAGAGAGCAGCTCATCCCGCGTGTATCCCAGGCTTTCACAGGCTTGTGGGTTTGCATCCAGGATGGTGCCGTCAAAATCGTGCAGATAGAGCGCATCTGCTGCCTCAAAGATGGCCTTGAGCCGTATTTCGTTCTGTTGCAACTGCTTCCTGCTCTGGCGAACACGATCAATGGCCACGATCGCCACGCCCAGCAGGCTGGAGGCCAGAGAGGATAGGACACCATTGAGCACAAGTCGCGACAAGTTGTCCTGGGGCAATCGGGCAAAGGGGCTTTCGGCCCGGGGATGCACGAACACGCTCCACATCTGTCCCAGGAGAAAAACGTGCGTTGTCGCTCCCATCATTTCCAGGCGCTGCATTGGCTCGGTCCCAATTCCTGTGCCGTATATCTCTTTCCCTTCTATCTCGATTTGTATCGCAAAGCCCTCTAAATCGGAGGCGGTAACGGCCCTCTGGATAACCTCATCAACGTGGAACGTCCCGGCGATCATTCCGCTGAAGGGGATAGGGGCATCGTTTTCTCCAGAGATAGGAAACCAGATTACTGTGCCGAGGTGTCCGTTCGTCAGCGTCATAGGGGGAGAAGCCATAGGCATACCGGAGCTGCGAACCTGTTGGTGCAAGTCCGCTCGACCGGGCAGCGTCTTGAGGTCCAACCCGACGAGTTCCGGCTGCTTGCCAAGGGGGGCAGAGACACGAATGATGCTTTGTTCGTCCACGTAATTGATGACGTGGTAAGCAGGTTCCTGCTCAACGACCCTGGTGGCATCTGTCAGGAAACGCTCCACCCGTTCTGACTCGGGATAATTTCTCCACAGGCTTGCCAAAAGTGCCAGATCGTTGGTCCTTTCGTGCAGCAGGTTTTCAATGCGCAGGGTCACCTGCTCGGCCGTGTTCAGGCTCTGGCTGTGCGCCAGTTCATCGCTCAAGTCACCTGTGTGTCGCCACATAGAGATGTTTCCCGCCAGCAGGAGGGTGAACATCAGCACTGGCGATAGCCGCACAATGTGCTGCATCCCTGATCTGATGTGCTTTTTAGTTTTCAAGGATAGCATTCCATGATCCTCCTTCTATGAATGTCACTTGCGCAGTGTGGCGGTCACCGCCCGGGCAAGCCGTGGGGAATCCAACCCGTAAAGATTGAATGAATTGTATCTCTATTTGACCCAGTCGCGGGTCACCAGTGATTTCACTGCCGATTGTTTGCAGGATTGTTGGTTGACGATCCAATCACGCTTTCCCCAGGTTCAGACCCTGGTTCTCAATCAAGATAATGGCCCTGAGAACCACAGTCGGCGCACGCAGTTCATGCAGCGCATGGTCGAGTTTGCCGACGAATTTCAACGCACTGTGCAGTTGGCTTACTATCCACCCTATCACAGCAAGTACAACCCCATTGAACGGGTATGGGCGGTTCTGGAAAAGCATTGGAATGGAAGCCTCCTGGACAGTGTTGCGACCGTGGTGAATTTTGCCGAAACGATGACCTGGCATAGGCAACATCCAGCAGTCAAACTCGTCGAAAAGACCTATCATACTGGAGTCAGGTTAAACCAGAAAGCTATGACCAAGTTAGAGGAACGATTTGAACGGTTGCCAGGCTTGGAGAAATGGTTCGTGCGCATCGCTCCTCTGCCCCCGTGATTTTGGGAGCTTTTTCTCTGGAAACCCCTTGCCGTCCTTGACCGCCTCCCAGGGCGTGATGCGGCGGATCAACTCCATCAGCTCCTGGCGCTCTTCGGGCCGTTCGGGGCCGGGGTCGTCGATCAGCGCGGCAAAGGCAGTGGCGCGGGACGAACGAGGCCAGCGGTCACCGCGCCCACCAGATGTGGAGCGTGCTGGGGTGGCCGTGGCGGATGTTTTTCTCCCGCGCCGAGGCGTCGGAGATGTCGGCGAGGGGGAGGTTGTATTCGATCAACCGTTTGGTCATTCCGTCACTCCAACCCCAGCATCTTGATGACCTTGCGGTAATCCGGGGCAAAGAACCCGGGCGTCTGGGACATCGGCTTCTGCAACTCGACCGAATATTCGATCAGCGCCAGGACCTTTTCGCGGCCCTCCGGCGTCTCGACCGCCTCGCGCGGCGTCAGCCCGCCCAGCGCCGGAATCGACTCGTCGATCCATTGGCGCAGCATCTTTTCTTCAATCTCGGCGATCAATTCCGGCGGAGGGATGAACGGTTCGTCCGGTTCAGCCCTGGGTTTTCTCTCGCGGAGCGCCTGAGCCATGTCCTGCACCCTGGTCTCGACCAGGCGGATGCGATCCTTCAGCAACTCTTCCAGCCGCTGCTGGCAGTCGTCCAGGCGACGACGGGATGGTGCGTCCACCTCCAGCGTCGTCGGCGTCAGCTTTAGATGCGCCAGCACGCGCCGGCCGATGGACGTGAACTGCGGTGGGGCGTCGGGGCGCGTCTCGCACCAGGGAAAGTGGAATGCGCCGTCGGCGTCCGGCTCCGCGTCGTCTTCGAGCCCGAAATCATCCGCCCGTTGTAGAATTGATCGTATATCACCTTGCAGCCCGGAATGTCGGTAATGAGCGCTGGCTAGGACGATCGTGTCCCCTTCCGGTGTCGTCAGACGCATGCCGCCTGAGGCCTGTTGGGGGCGGCGGGGCCGCTGGCGTCGTTTGATGCGCTTTTTGCTCATAGTGGTTTTGTCTCCTCACTTCCTGTTGGTTGTACCTTTTCTCGCCATGTCTCTTTGTGAATGATCAAGCCCGTGGCAAAAATATCCTCCCTTGACCTACCGCCACTCATTCAACCACCGCACCTGCCCAACCAGGGCATCTGTCCCTGTTTCGGAGAGCAGCCGGTCCAGCGCCGCGATCAATTGCGAGAGCGTCCAACTCGACTGCGCTGCCAGGATGATGCCGCCGTGGCGCGGGTACGCCTGCGCCAACACAACAAAATCCCGCACGTTGAACGTGAAAATCGCCCGCCCGTGCGCCGTCGCGCCTAAAAGCTGATGTTCGTCGCTGGCATCCCGCGCCATCCACTCGTTGGGTGTGCGCGTCACGTCGTGCCCCCGCTCGACCAGCGCCTGGTGGAGCGCCTTGCTGGAGGCGTCGGCGTCTAGATGGAGGCGCAGTTCAGGCATGCGCGGCTTCCAGCTCTCGCTCCCCCTCAATCGCCCGGCCGATCTCCGCCCGGTGCGCCGCGTAGAACGCCAGCGCCTGCTCGACCTGCGACCCGGTCAGGTCGTAATCGGCGGCGATCTCCTCGGCCGACATGCCCCACTGCTCGGCGGCGACCACGATCGTCTGCACCCGGATTCCAGTCCCGCTCACCTCTGGTACAGGAATACCTGCCGCGCCCCGCCGGTAGACGATGTGGGGGAAATTCGGATCGTTCAGATCCTGGCGCAGCGCCCCGACCTTTTCGGCCACTGCCCACATGATGAACTGGTTCAGCGAGACTCCCTGGGCCTCAGCCCACTGCTCGGCATCTCTCTTCAAATCAATGGGCAAATTCAACGGATAGCGTGCCACTGACAACCTCCTTTCGTTATACACATCCTATGAGATATCATATACGATGTGTATGAGAAAGTCAAGCCAAAATTCTACCTACGTCGCCGTCTCCTGCCACCGATCCTCGGGCACGATAAAGCCGGTGGCAAAGATGTCCTCGTCCATCCGCAAGCGCGCCGCGGGCACTGCAACTACTCGTCGCTTTCACCTGCCAACGCCAAGGCGTGTTGGTAAAGCGAGTCGTTCTATCTCACGCAGTGTAGCCAAGTCCTCGTTCAGATCGGCCACGTCATAGTGCGGCGGGATACGGCGCGATGCCAGCAACTGTCAGAACTCCCACAACGTCATATCGGCCAGCTCGCGCGCCTTGCCGATGGACAGGCGACCTTGCGCGTACAAGTATACCGCCATTTCGACCTTTAACTCATCAATGGTCAAACGAGCTATGTCCAGAATATCCTGCTGTATCTCCAACACATTGACAGCTCCCATTACCTTTTTCCTTTCCTTTTTGCTACACCAACTTGTGCTCACATTATACCTCATTAGGGCGCTGACTTTTACCAACCGTGCGCTCCCGCCACGTCTCCTCTTGGATGATCAGCGAGTCCGTCGGCAAATCTAGAAATCGCGTTATCTGACTTTGCCTCCCCCATATCTGGGTTTCATTTGTCGAAATAACCCAGATGTAGGGGTGAGCAGATTCAGATTCCGAATTTTGTGCCCCGGAACGGACTCCCTGCTGTACTATTGGACTTTTTGGTTTTTTGCCCCGAACGTTCAGCCAATTCAGTTTTAATTTGCTCAACCTCTTCTTGCCGATGTTCATAAATTTTACAAGCAGTCGATACCGTGAACGGTGACTTTCTCACAGCCTCATTTTTTACAACGGTATACTGCCAGTCAACCAGAGCAATCCAGTCACACATATCATCATCTTCACTAGCATTATATTTGCCCTGAAGTGGCACATCTGCTAATCGTTGTCCGTTAGCAAGCACTGCCTCCCTAAACGGCACTGACTTTTCAATGATCGTGCCCAGTCCAACATAGCCGTATTTTGAGACGTAGGCGTAAATTGTTTCTCCAATTTCTAATTGCTCCATTATCCGCCGGTAGGATTGCCCGCCCCCAGCACAAATAAAACCATATTTTCGATAATCGCTCCATTTATAACCAGAGTCAGATTTTTCGCCTACATTGAAGAATCGGCTATTTTCATACCATTCTCGGCTTGCTACCGGAATAGTGCCTTCATCCTCGTCGGTTCCGGCTTGCCAAATGACTTTAACTTCTTCGTGCTGTTCATAAATTGCCCGCGCCAGGTCTCTGGTTTTTTGATCCATTGCTATTCCTCTGACAATGTTATCTCGAAATTGTTGCACTAAAAATTGTTCTGTTTCAGTAGGTTGGTGCTTCTGTTCAACAACCTGCAAAGCTTGTAAAACCTCTTGATATGAGATGGGGATGAACTTTTCGCTTTGCGGTGGTACGTCATTGGGAGTAAGAAACAAGTAAATACGGTGAGGATATTCCTTTTCAGGAAAATCTTCAAAACTCGACACATAGTAATCAATGGTCTGGTTTTTTGCTTCTTTACTCCATATTTTGTTTTCGATGAAACACAGAAATCCAGAGTTTGGTTTGTTCACCTCAGTTGGTGCTGAAATCACAATATCGCAACGTCGTTTATTTTTGAAACTGTGCTCTGTTTTGACTTCAGCTTCTGACAAATCAAGCACAAGAACCTCAACTGGGTTAAGCCCGTATTGCTTTCCAGTTTCTGTTCGTAATGCTTGCATCACCAATTCTTTCAAAAATAGATCGCCAAAAGAATGGTTGGCTTTTGGATCAAGTAGCCAAGCCAAGAACTTGCTTATCCTGTTTTCGCGGTTCTCAATGCCGGCGATACGCCATATATTTGGCTCACGCAGGGTTAAGGATTGCTCCAATTCATGAAATTCAGGCGAAATAAGTAGTTTTTCTGCTTGTACTGTGAATTGATGATAGTCCATTGGCACCCTCAGATTAAACTCTTGGACTCTGGTATCATTGGGTTTAGCTTTGTGTTGTAACAAAATATACTCGTGATCCGTTCAGGTTGAAAGCAAAAGTGCTTAAATGACAAGCAGGCGTCGTGGTAGAGAGGGCAGTCTCCCGTCCTCTCCCCGCACGGATCCCGGCGTGCGGTTTTCTCGCACCGGGCTCCCTTGGGCAATCTCAGGGCAGGCTTCAGACAGCTTCGCTTCCGCAAACGCTGCTACTTCAAGAGCCGTAGTCGTCGCCCCAGCGGCGCAATTCGTAGGGCACCGCGGGCACGTGATAGACCGCGCCGCGCCGCTCGATCGCCCCGCCCAACCGGCGGTAGGCGCGCAGAAAATAGTCCTCCACGTACTCGGGCACCAGCCGGTTCTCTTCCGCCGTCAGCGTCTCTCGCAACAGGCCGGTATAGTCGATGTGGCGCGTCGCCAGGCTGGTGGCAAAG